>Ga0116227_10000645_pt1 | contig 70377 bp, 70 predicted proteins | sample S1TSphgellanicum_FD_89693 | JGI IMG/M metagenome (GOLD analysis project Ga0116227, IMG submission 89693) | Host-associated microbial communities from peat moss isolated from Minnesota, USA - S1T2_Fb - Sphagnum magellanicum MG | ecosystem: Host-associated > Plants > Peat moss > Unclassified... | reverse complement strand
GCGGCCTGAATTTCAAAAATAAGGGGTGGTCAGTTTGCTCCGGAATGGGGTGGTCAGTTTGAACCCGGAACGGGTGGTCACTTTAAACCGGAATGGGGTGGTCAGTTTGAGCGGAATCTCCACTATAAGCCCTAATATTTGAATATTAGTTTCTTTTGCAAATTCCCCATCATCTTTAATAAAAGTGGAAAAATACAAATCAAATAATTGTCCAACTTTTCGTAAAGCATTTAAATTCTGTTCCTTTTTAGCGAGAAGGGCGGCCATTATTGCCAATCTCGGATTGCCGTCAGCGATCCTAATTATTTCACGTTGATAATCAGGGTTTTTTATACCAAAAGAATCGGATTTTATAATGTCCGTTATTTGTTCATCACTTAGTTTTGAAACATTTACCCTGAATGGTGAAAAACCTTGGCAAAGTAAATCTACTTGGTCATAAGCGTAATCGCGGACAGTGATAATAATTTTTAATTTACCTTTCCTGGATGCTTTATAATATCCTGTTATTTGACTAAACCTATCAATTCTATTGGCATCATCAACAAATAAAATAATATCATCATCCGAACCTAAATTTTGAAATAGATCGTCTAATAGGGTGTGACTTTTATATGAAATACAATAGGCTTTAAAAGTCTCTTTATCAATTAAATAACTTTGAATCGTTTCAATACACAATTTTGTTTTTCCTACACCTGCAACACCTGTTACTATTACAAAATCATTTTTGTCGATAGCATTCTTTAATTCGGTTAGCTCGGTTTCTCGATGTAAAAATTCATTGTTAATAGGAGTTGCTATGCCTTTAGATGCTTTATCATATTCATTAATAAAGGTGCTAATAGAAACAATCTGACCTGTATCTAAAGGCAAACCTAAATATTGATGCACTAAATTTCGATGATGCATATGCAACTCAATTGATAAAGAATCAATTGTTTCAATAGTCAGTAATATGCCTTTACCTGCAACTAATTTCTGTAGTTTATTATTATCAGTAGTGGATAATTTAAAGTTAGTGCAAAGAATTATTTCTTTTATTTGATTATGTGGAATACTTGTTTTAGTGACATCCAGGCACTTTTTTATATCATCCTCTAACTTACCGACACCGGCGGAAATGTTTGTGGAATATTCAACGAATATATATTTGCCATCTGGCATAAGAAAAAAGGAGTCAGGTGTACCCTTTGTCGTTTTTTGTTTTGCAGATTGGGTGCCGGTTCTTACAAATGTCGCGTAATTTTTATTTCGCAATGCGAGATACGAGTCGCACAATTCTTGAAATACTGTGGCATTTATAGAAACTAAGGCTGTTTCAATTGCTTGTAATCTACTCATGGATGGATTGTGATATGCTTAGGCTTAAAATTTATCTAATCTTAATCACCTAATTTAATAAATCAATACAGAAACTAACTATCTTAAGAGGTCTTTCTATAAACTTTTGTAACGTGGAGTATTTCAGTTTAGCTTTTATCATATCTACAAGAGAAACGCCGTTACTTGTTAATTGATAGCTAAAATATTCCAACGCAAAAAGATAAGCAGTATTGAGCGCATACAAGTCAGTTTTAGAAAGCTACATTTTGAAATGCAAATGTATAGCCGATCATACATTATTTTCCTTTTCTGAAATTTCTAATTGAGTCAATTCGTCTTTCGGTGTTAGGAGATCATGGTCAGGCCACCCAACCCACTTAATCCCTTTATCCGTACCCATCCAATTATCTATTTTAAAAACACCCATAACTAAGCTCAGTATTTATTTTTTTAGCTTTGCTTATAACCAGCTAACGTGCTTCACCAATCTATGGGCAGATTATGTATCAATTTCCCCTTCATATTCGAGAATGATTTTATCCTTGTTTTTAACGTCGGGCTTTATTTTAAGGGAATCTAGTTCTTTGTAATTTGTAATTTCTAATGTGCAAAAATTACATTTAAAGGCTTTCGTTTCTAAACCAGTCTGAATCATTTCGTTTTTGTAACTATCAAACTCCATTAAAGGTACCGTATATACAACACCATAATTCTTACAACTTGGACATTCATAAGGATAGGCAAATTCTTTCTTTAACAAATCTGCCGTTCTTGCTTCACCGGCTTTTCGATTAAATGTTGAACTTCCTTTTACCGTTATCCAATGTGCAGCAGCACTTTCCATTTTCAATCTAATTTGTTCTTCCACGTCACTTTGAAGCGTACTGCTTAGTTTTGCTAATTTTGAGTGAAGGTTATTAAAAAAATTAGTTTGGCCACCGAGATTGTGTTCGGCGGAAATCGCAGATAATACTGGATAGAAATCTCGTTTGATAAGAATTTTCAATTCTGAAATATCTAAGTATTTATAATTGTGGTGAACTATGATATCTCTTGCATTTTTCAACTTCATCAATGTGTTTTTATTATCAAGTACCGCTTTAGAAAATGTTGTGGCTCTTAACACCGTTGATTGAAAAGCAATAACGTCTCCATTAGGCGTTTTTGAAATTTCCGATTTATCTCTAACGCTACTTTCATATAATAACATTACTGAATTTTTAAAATCAGGACTTTCTAGTATATACAGTGGATTAATGTCGTAAATAATCGCTTTAAGCATTTTTTCTATACCAATAGCAAAAAACAAGGCATTTTCGATTATCTCGTCATCGTTATTTAGTCGGTCATCAAAAATGTTTCTTGATATTTTTTTAAAGATTCGGAAGGAATCTAAGTAAAAGCTATTTTTCTGCATATAAAATGTAATTTGAAGGCCCAGTCGTAAAAACTGCTACTGTCACAGGTTTAGGATTTTTTTATGAAGATAGAAAAATTAGATATTACGGATATATTCTTCTTTATTTTTAATCCTATGTCCGATAAATGAGATTTCCCTAATTAACGATAATCATCTATTGCTTCTCCACCTGTCCCTTCAAGTCCCAGTGCAAGGCAAATCGCTTTCTTGCTCCATCTTCTTTAATGAATGAGCCAAGGTTAGCGATCAATATTTTATTAATGGAACTGTTATTTCCTTCCCATTATTTGTTGTAATAACTATTGGATCTAAAATTAAATTACGGACGTTGAGATTTACATCTTCGAATTTGCTACGTGTGTACTTAAAAGGACTTTTACCGTTAAGGCTCGGCACTATATTTATAATGTTGTTCACCGGTATGATAATTGGTTGGCCATTTAACACTTCAAACATGTAAATCTCATCGTGGCTTGCATCTTCAAATAATTTATAGCCAATCCTAATTCCAACGATAGCTATAGGGCGAGAACCTTGATTTTCAAAAGTGATCACAGGATTAATACTAAAGTCCGTAACAGTCCCTGCTTGGGTTGTAAAGCCAATTTTTAAACTCTTAATATTCACGCTCACAATTAATTTATATTCTGGTATGATATTTTTCCTATCATAGTACATTATATCAATATCATTTTTTGATGCGATATAATTTGATGTATTCTTGCGAATAAAAATCTTATTGGGTTCTTCTATAATTCCATTTTTTCCCTGTCGCTTATAAAGCCTTAAGACGTGTGGCTTATCTATGGAAGGTGGAATATGGATCACGCTTAATTTGTGGCGATTAAAAGTTATATCGAACGTATTTAAATCAAACGCAATATCAACATGCTTTATCAAAAGGTTTCTGATCTGTGATGTGTCCCGTAAATTGCAGTCAGAAAATTGAGCATCATCAAACGATTTACTTTTATCGTCAAAACCAATAATCAAATAACCATCAAGGCCGAAAGTATTTGCGATTGCCGATACGTCCTTTAAAAACTCGTGTAGCCCTATTGTATCACTCAAATCCCACCACTTAAGCTTGCAATCAACCTTTACATTTTCGATCTCTTGGCCATCTATACTTTGGGTGAGTATATTCTCTATCAGCGAACTTATCTGACTTGCGTTCATTACAGGTAATAAAGTTGGTTTATATGAGCGATATGCTCGTTTTTTAAATATACAACTAAAATTGTTTACAAATTAAAATTGTAAAATAGAAGACATTGATGATGGCTTCTTCGTAATTGCAAAGCACGTCATTCAAAATCGATAACTTGAATATAGCCAAAGCAAAAGTTTTCGCAATGAACAAAAGTGAAAAATATTATAAAATAAACGCAGTAAATCTTACCTTTGCGCTCCCACGCACCGAAAGGCGCACCGTTAACAAAACCGTTAACAGGTTTGGAGACTGAAAAAAGCCACTAAAATGTAAACCATCAATAGGCTGATTATCAGGAGTAAAAATAACCCGGCGGGGTAGCTCAGATGGTTAGAGCGTAGGATTCATAACCCTAAGGTCGGCAGTTCGATCCTGCTCCCCGCTACTTAAGTTAAAAGCCTCAAGTCGAAAGATTTGAGGCTTTTTTGTTAATCGCTATTTAGACCTTAACCACCAAGCCCCTACTTCACCCTATCAAACACAAACAAATCATTAAAAACCCATTTATCGCCGTCTTTATTGGCGCGCGCTATGGCGAAGCGGGTGGGGGAGCGCTTTTCGTAAAGGATCTGCAGATCGCCGGTGGGATTTTGAAATATCGCGCGGTCTTTGGTTGACTCTACAAATAGATAACGGTTGGGGTTGTCTTTCTCTTCCTGGCCTAACAAACCCGGTTTAAAATGTTTCACTAAGGATACTAAACCCTGTTCCGTTTGCTCGTAGGATAAGATCTCGTACAGGTCGGCCTTGTGGTTGTTCATCATCCGCATAAAGCCCAGCATATTGTCACCATCTGGCCCCAGCCAAACAGCTTCAATAGCGCGCCCATCTTCTGCTATAGCTTTCCAGTGGCCTTCAATAAAACTGATATCGGCAAAAGATCCGCCTTTAACCGGCGTTTGAGCGGAACTAACGGTAGACACTAAACTGCCGAAGAATAGAAAAATGATGTAAACGTATCTCATAGCCTTAGGATAAATTGGTAATTAAAGATATGTATTTTTGATTTTAATCAGTTACCACTCTCCTAAAATGCTACACCAGGAATTTGCACCACCCCAACAGCTACAAGATACCATCCGGTGTTTTTGGTATAACTGTAAGGATTTTGGAGAAGGGCAGTCGAGTTTTGACGTAGTGCCCGATGGTTACGCCGAGATTATCTTTTACTTCGGCGCCGAATGCAGTATGCTTGCTGAAGGGAATTTACAGGCATTGCCATCTCCTTTTATGGTGGGGTTGCTCAACCAGCCGGCGATTTTTTATACAGAAGGCCGTTTTGAGGTTATCGGCATCAGGTGTTTCCCGTGGACGGTTTTTGATTTGCTTGGACTGCCAGCCGGTAAAGATAGCGTGCGTGTATTTGAGCATCCAATAGCCGGTTTGCAACCTGTATTAGCTGATTATATTAAAAGCGGAAAAATTGATGAGGCGATCGGATGTATTCGGCAATATTTTTTAGAGACTAAGCTGGAACACACAACCGATCCATCGTTGCGTAAAGCCGGTGTTGCTATGAACCAAGCCAACGGTACAATGCAGGTTAACCAGGTGGCCGATGCCGCACATACCACCGTGCGCACGCTCGAACGTAAATTTAAGCAGTCGGCCGGGCATACTGTTAAAGACGTTTCCGGGCTGATGCGTTTCGAACAGATCAGGAATCGTTTGTGGCATCAACCCCAATCAAACCTGGCCGCGCTGGCAGCCGAATTCGGTTATACCGATCAGGCTCATTTAAGCCGGGAGTTTAAGCGTTACAGCGGCACTACCCCGGCGGCTTTTGCGCGTAAGGCCCGGCACGACAGGCCTTTTGACGGAGTCGATTTTGTCGCATTTGTACAATCCTGAGTGGTAAGTGTTGCGGACTTTTGTGTATCAAATCATACACAAAATGACAACTACACAAAACGAAATCATATACGATGTAATTATTGCCGGCGCCGGTCCCGTTGGCTTGTTCCTGGCGTGCGAATTGGCATTGGCCAAATGCTCTGTCCTGGTACTTGAAAAGGTCGTCGACCCGCATTCGCCCTTAAAGCAAGCCCCTTTCGGCATCCGGGGTTTATCGGCACCTACTATCGAGGCCCTTTACCGCCGCGATTTATTAAGCCAACTGGAGCTACATAAACGTCTTAAAAACCCACACCAAAACGCGGGACAAGGCGAGTGCCGGCAGGTAGGCCATTTCGCGGGAATTCCGTTTCATGATGGGGATATCGATGCTTCGCAATGGAAATGGCGTTTGCCTACTTCTACCGATAGCAGCTTAATTTCTGAAATGGCCGAACTGGAAACGATATTAACCCGTCGAGCCGCCACACTTAATGTAGAAATTAAATACGGCCAGGCTATCACCCATTTTCAGCAACATACCGATGGGGTAGATGTATACACGGATGCACATCAGCTAAAAGCTAAATGGCTGGTAGGTTGCGATGGCGCCCGTAGCGTTGTGCGCAAGGTGGGCGGTTTTGAATTTGCCGGTACCGAACCTGAGTTTACCGGATACTCTACCAAAGTGGAAATTGCCGATCCTGAAAAGTTGAAGCCGGGGCGCAATGTGACTGAAAGAGGGATGTACCTGCAATCGCAACCGGGATACCTGATGCTGCAGGATTTTGACGGCGGAGCTTTCCATGGTTCTGATCTGCCCATCAGCCTTGAACACGTGCAGGACGTATTGCGCCGGGTCTCTGATACAGATGTGACCATTACTGCTCTGCATGCAGCCACCACCTGGACAGACCGCGCCCGGCAAGCTACTGCTTATCGCAACGGACGAATTTTATTAGCCGGCGATGCTGCCCACATCCACGCCCCATTGGGCGGACAAGGACTTAATCTTGGCCTGGGCGATGCGATGAACCTGGGGTGGAAGCTGGCCGCCGCCATTAATAATACCGCGCCTGAAGGCTTACTGGATACCTATTTTGCCGAACGATACCCCATTGGTATGCAGGTATTGGATTGGTCGCGCGCGCAGGTTGAAATTATGAAGCCTACCCCGCAGGCCCGCGCGCTGAACGCCATTATGCGCGATTTAATGATTACCCGCGATGGAGCCACCTACATGGCCGGCCGTGTATGGGGCATGGGTTTACATTACAACTTTGATGGCAAACACCCTATCACGGGCTACAGCTGCCCCAATTTTGAGTTTGAAGATGGAACTACCTTGGGCGATTTAATGCACACTGGTAAGACTATCCTGCTTGATTTTACTAACGACACTGCCCTTAAAAATTTTGCAGATGCATTCGCAGGACAACTGCAATACATCTCAAGCCGGGCTACGCAGCAATTGGGCTTAAGCGCGGTTCTGGTCCGTCCGGATGGTTTTATAGCCTGGGCATCGGCTGATGGTGATTTGGATTACGATAGCTTGCAGGAAGCGGCGGATAAGTGGTTGGTGAGTAAATAATCAGTTAATAATTTGGTGCAGATATTCCTTGGGGTAGCCTTCAATTGTTAAATAATCTTTACAAAAAAAAGCCCTTAAATCGACACGATTTAAGGGCTCAGAAATTTAGGTAGATGTAGATTACCTTAGTTGTACGGTTTGAAATCCCCTATTTCATTGCATAGCAACTTTCGGTAATATTGGTACGGCGGGTAGAACTGTAAACCGCGCGTTTGTAAATTTGATAGCCAACCGTAACGCTTTGAATAATGCGCCGGGTTACTACACCGTTACTGTTATTAATAACGTACGTGCCGCTTGCATTGCTGTTTAGCTGTTTACCACGGCTTTCGCTGCTGTAGCCTAATGTTGTTGAGAGTGGTGTGCGGGTTATCACCCAAAACTTGGTGATGGTTTTATCGCCTTCGGCAGATGTAGTATCGGCCCAGTTATCGCCGGTTTTTAATTTATCGTACGATGTAATATCCGCGATAAGCGAAAATCTTTCGCCGGCCGCCAGGTTTTCCTGTTCAATACCGGTAAAATTAAAAAGGCTGTCGTTTTGCAGTTTGGCAACATTATCGTCAACGGTGCCGATGGTGCCGCCGTTGTAAACGTTAAAAGTAGAAGGTTGGTTAACGGTAAATTGCAGGGCATTAGCCAGGTTATCGGTGTTGTTTGCAGGCTGGTCCGAATCGTAATAAAAATGATCGTTGCCCGAAGAAACCGAATCAGTTATTTTTTTAGTGTTCATAGTAACGGCAAAACCATTAGCGTTAACAGCATCTATATTATAGGTTTTTGATACAGATGATTTGGAGCTGATGTTAATAGCCACATCGCCACGCTTCAAGGTACTTGCCGAGTTAATGGTGCTGATCTTTAAAAAAGCATCGCCGGTTTTAAGGGCGGTACTTTTTCCCTGCGCGTTTCCGTTTTTATAGTTGGCCAAAAGCGCCGATATCGTCAGCAACTTAATCAGCAGGTTTATTTTATTTTTCATTTATTAGGTTTAATTAAATTCAACATTAACGTTTCATTTTAAGTATCAGCAAAGCCGGCACCAGTTGCCGGCTTTGCTGTGCTATACCGCTATTTAAATTTGTTTGACGGCAATGGCGGCGGCATTTTAATTGGTGGCACCGGTGCAATTGGCGGTGGCATCTTAATCGGTGGCGGCATTTTAATTGGCGGCGGTTGCTTAATCGGCGGTGGCTGCTTAATTGGCGGCGGTTGCTTAATTGGCGGCGGCTGCTTAATTGGTGGCGGCGGCTGAATCGGCGGTATAGGCGGAATCGGCGGCACCGGTGGTATTGGCGGCGGCGGCGTTATAGGCGGTGGCGGTTCTATCGGCGGCGGTGGCACAATAGGCGGTACCGGCGGTATTGGCGGCACCGGTGGGATAGGGGGCACCGGCGGAATCGGCGGCACGGGTGGAATAGGTGGCGGTGGCTGGATAGGTGGAATAGGCGGGATTGGCGGCGGCGTTTTCCAATCTGAATTATTGGCACGTCCGCTTTGCGCACTCGCTTGCTGTGTACCTGCTGCAAGTACAAAAAGCGATAAGGCAATGAGTAATTTTTTCATTGTGGATGGATTTCCTGGTTTATGATTTACTGTTTTCGATTGTTTGTTGAAAGAGCGTTAGTTGGCGGGCGCACGTCTCAGGGTAAGCGGGTAGCCCAGGGTTAAGATCATGCTGGCTTTATCGCCTGAGTAGCTGGTAAGATTATCTACACCAAAGCCGATTGATAATGGATTGCGGAACGGCCTGATCCCGGTGGATACCCCTAAGTTGGTACCATACCACTCGGCTGCTACGTTAACGTGGCGAACAATCTCGTACGTAACGCTGCCAAACACACCGGTGGCATCTTTGCCTTTGCCGTTCAGCACATCGTAAGGGCTTTTGTGCAGGAAACGGCCGTTGCCGAAACCAACGGTATAGCTTAAAGCCGAACAGCCCGGAGTTTTTGAAGGCGCCCATTGAACGGCGTGACTAAAAGCGAGATAAAACGTTGCACCCGGCGCATCCGACTGTAATTTGGATGCGAAGAGCGCTAAGCCCCCTGCGGTAATACTGCTGGCTGCCGAGAGCTGGCGGCTTACCGTGAAGTTGGCAGAGAAATCCTGAAACCTGTGCACGTCGGCCATGTTCAGGCCCGCGGCTACGTTTACCGCTTTAACCGGGTTACCAACGCTTACCCCGCCAAAGGCTATTAAATCGGCCTTGTCGTTTTTATAAAGCTCGGGATAAGTACTGCCGATACCACCGAAGAGGTAAGTACCGCTGCCGCCGAATCCTGAAGGTGCCATAATGCCTGAAGGGGCATCGTTAGGATACAGCATTTGCGCTTTTACCTGTTTATCCGGTACGGCTGCTAATGCATTAAGTTTTGCGTTCATCGCATCTTCGAAAGTGGTTTGGGCAAAGGCGCTGTTTCCCAAGGCGAGATTTAAGGTGACGAATGCAACGGTGGCTGCAAATTTTACAAAGCTGTTCCTCCCGGTAAACAAGCTTTGCTGCGAGGGCAATAAGTGGGTTTTTACTGACATAAAATTGTGATGGTGATGTAAGTGTGTTTTGCAGATCCTGGGGTTAACGATGCCTTAAAACTTTGTGCATCATGCCTTTGACTTGCTGTTACAATTTTACCACCGGCGGCTTGGGCGGGCAATACAAACCAGTTTGTATTTTTAAGAAAAGGTTGTATAACAGGATGTTAACATAAAGTTATGTTTCTTAATTAATTCTCATTTAGCCTACAAAATCCCGTAATCAGGCTACAAACGTTTACGCGCAACCGGCCACCTTTGTATCGTTAATTAAAACATCAAAAATCATGGTACAAAAAAAGGATAGTAAAATTTGGTTCATTACCGGCGCATCACGTGGCTTTGGCCGCGTTTGGACGGAAGCCGCCCTTGAGCGTGGTGATAAGGTTGCAGCAACAGCCCGTAATCTAAACAGCATTGCAGATCTGAATGAAAAATACGGTGCTAACGTGTTGACTTTAGAGTTAGACGTTACCAATGCTGAACAGGTTAAATCGGCAGTGGCGCAGGCACATGCTCATTTCGGCAGTTTGGATATTGTGCTGAACAACGCGGGCTACTCGTTGGTAGGCACTATTGAAGAAGCCAGTGCAGAGGATGTTAAAGCAATGTACGAGACTAATGTTTTCGGTCCGTTAAGCGTGATCCAAGCTGTCCTGCCTATCCTGCGCGAACAAGGCTATGGCCATATCCTGGGCACATCCAGCAATTTGGGCCATGTGGTACTGCCGGTTATTGGCTACTATTGTTCATCTAAATGGGCGTTTGAAGCTATTCACGAAAGTTTGGCGGCCGAGGTTAAACAGTTTGGCATTAAAGTGACCATTATTGAGCCAGGCGCGTACGCTACTGAGTTTGGCAGCCAGGAGTCGCTGAAATTTGCACCGGGAATGGATATCTATACAAACTTTAAAGAAGAGTTTTTTGGAGGCCTTAGGAATCTTGAAAGAGGTGATCCTAAAGCTACGCCGCAGGCTTTATTCCAGATGGTAGATGCGGAAAACCCACCATTAAGATTTAACCTGGGCAGCCATAATTTAGACTGGACGCGTGGCGTATATGCAGAACGCATGGCCAGTTGGGAAGAGTGGAATGAAATCTCCAGTTCGGCACAGGGTAACTAAGTAATTTACGGGTAAAGAAACAGTGATAACCGGTAGGTGCAAAACATTATCGGTTATCATTGCATTAAATTTGAATATGAAAAAGGAAGAGGTGGCTAATATTAACATGGAATCGTTATCGGATATGCATCGGGCTTTTGGTTTGCCAGCGCCTGCGCACCCCTTAATCAGTTTAATAGATGGCGCCACTAACCGGGTCATTATTGGCAGTATGCCTACTTCGCACGTATTGAAGTTTTATAAAATCTCGTACAAACCAAGCATGACGGGTAAGCTAAAATACGGCCAGTCTTATTACGATTTTGATGAGGGCGGGATGTTATTTGCTGCGCCTAACCAAATCATCGGGCACCAGCCCGATAGTGATCCTGATATCTGCTCGCAATTCACCTTACTCATCCACCCCGACTTTTTTTGGAATTATTCTTTATCTAAAAAGATAAAAACCTACGGGTTCTTTTCGTATGCCGCTAACGAGGGGCTGCACCTGTCCGATCAGGAGAAGGAAACCATTATCTCCGTTTTTAAGATGATAGAGACAGAGCTGAGCAGCCGGATAGATGAGTTTAGCCAGGATGTGGTGATCTCGCAGATAGAACTGCTGCTAACCTATGCCGACCGCTTTTATAAGCGCCAGTTTGTTACCCGCAAAGCTGTTAATCATAACCTGCTGCAACAATTGGAAACAGTTTTAGAAAGCTGGTTTGCCGATGAAAAATCGCTAAGCCAAGGCATTCCCACTGTACATTACCTGGCCGAAACATTAAACCTTTCGCCCACTTATTTAAGCGATTTACTTCGATCTTTAACCGGGCAAAACGCACAGCAGCACATCCACCAAAAACTCATAGAAAAGGCAAAAGAAAAACTATCAACCACTACGCTATCGGTTAGCGAGGTAGCTTACGCGCTTGGCTTCGAACACTCGCAGTCGTTCAGCAAGTTGTTCAAAGCCAAAACCAATCTTTCGCCGTTGGAGTTCAGGAAATCGTTTAATTGATCTCCCTATAACTTCATATGCTTATAACTCCTGATCACAACCGGCCCCAACAACCCGGATAACTGTAAACGCGAGTTTGCATTATGATGCCGCCAGGTAGCAAAAGCCACTCGTTTCGACTCTCTTGTTGCCGTGCTGTCCAGCAGCCAGTTTGGCCAGGCTGCTGGCGAATTATCTCTTTGCCAGGTCAAATCATCCGGCAGGTGTGCATCGCCGATGAGGCGGTTTACCCAGGTATTAGTAACTCTTATCTCCAAATTGTTTGTACCGATGTGAACGGTATTGTCCAAATCAATCCGGAACGGGGCATTCCAAAGCACGCCCAGGTTTTTGCCGTTTACAATCACCTCGGCCATAACGCCCACGCTACCTAAATCTAACTCTAACGAGTTGCCTTTGGCCAGCAGATCCCCGCTTACGCTGAACTGCTTTTTGTAATTAGCCGTACCCGAAAAATAGCGGATACCTTCATCGGCGGATAACGGCCATGAGATTAAATCAGGGAACGTAGCCGTTGCCGGTGCGCCCAGTTTTGGCGGGAAACTTACATCCCATGGGCCGGCTAACGTTATAGCTTTTGGCGCAGTTTTTACCTCCGTCGTTTTAACCAAACCCGAGTTCGTGGTATAAGTTATTTTACCTGCATTGGGAGTCACCCAGGTTGGCAAGCCATTTTCATAAGCAAGTTTTGGTTGCGGTGTATCCATTTCCAGATGTGCCAGGCCGGCGTTAGGGACGGTAACATTGCGCTCTTCGCCATTGGTGGTATAAACCATTCTGAGTTCGCGTTTTTCGTCACTGTTGGAAGGGGAGATGCTAAATAAATTATCCGAAACGGTAAAAGTTAAATTGCCGGCAGTAATCTGTTCGTTCACTTTGGCGCTGACATCTGCTATAGGATATCTTGGCGGTACGCCTTTAAATTCACGTGCGAATTTCCCGTATAAGGCTCTGATTAATTTAAAATCCTGGTTGTTGAAAGCGATATCCTTCTGCTCGTTTTCTACCAGGCTTATTTGCTGCCGTTTGCCGCCAAGTTTATAATCTACCCGCATTTCTTTAACCGAACCGGAAGCCGGGTCGGTTTTCATGTAACCGTTACTGGCTGCTATGTGCAGGCCATCTTTGGTGATATGCTGGTTCAGTATATCAGTAGCATCCATCATCCCATCGGGCAGGAAGGTGCCGTACTCGGCCTTAACTATTTTAAGATCGGCAAGCGGTTTTAGCTGCTGATGTTCCAGCATTGTTTTTGCAATGCTGATGTGATTTGCAGCGGCGTTATTCTTACGGAAAATCACGAAAATAGAACCGTTAGCGGTAAAGGAAATTGGGATTTGTGTAGTGCCTGCTACACCTTTTTGCCAAACAACAACAGGTTCGGTCTGGCCGGTTTGCGGGTTCCAAAACTCAGGCGTTTTACCTGCAATTCTGAATTGGCAAACCTCGTTACGGTTTTCGCTGCGCGGATTGGAAACAAAATAGATCTCATCATCGCCCGATACCCGGTGAATAAAGTTAAGATCGGAACCGCTTGAGCCGCCCGAAAAATCGGGGGCCAGTTTTAGTTTATTAAATACATCTGGTACCGATGTGTTGGTGGAGATCTTATTAGCCCAAAGCTCATTTGCCAGTTGGGTAACCTTTGCATCCGAAGCTGGATATCCCTGTAAACTCGGCGATTTGATGGCTTTCGGGCCAACTATTATGGCACCGCCGGCAATTAGTTCTTTAATTTTTGATAACAGTTCAGGCGTAGCCCAAGTGCTTTCGGGCAGGATAAGCATGCGGTAAGCCAAGCCGTTTTGCGAATAAATTTTACCGTTTTTGGCTGTCAGTAAAGCTAATTGATCGGGACCGATCTGGTCGTAATCGTAACCTGTTGATTTAATATCGACGCGTAAAGGAGCATCGTTTGGCGATGCTTCGCCGGTAAATACCAGCACATCTGCTGTGGCGCGGCCTTGTTGCAGCAGGAACTGAGACCGCGCCACGTAGGTCATAAAGCTATGGCTTTGTTCCCACCAGGTGTTCAGTCGGTTCATTTCCATCCCATACACCTGGAAACTGAAGCCCGGGGCCAGGTTATAAGGCTGATGCACGTAGGTGTGAAATATAAAGCGGTTCACGCCTTCGGTCCACTGGTAATCGCCCAGAGGTTTCATGGTGGCAGGGTGATTATTCCAGCCGCCAATACTGGTAAAAGATTCGGCGCCGACAAATTTATTCCCCTTTAAGTGAGAGATAGAAGCCGCCATTCTGCCCGACTCGCCGTACGAATTACTGGCCAGCCAAAATTCACCCATCACCACATCGGCGGTCGATCCGGCTTTCATCGATTCGAACGGACCGCCGTAAGGCTCCACCGAAAATTTTAACCCGTTTTTATGGCACAATTCGCCAAAATACTCGAAGTAATTATCGGCAAACAGATCGCCAATAGTCTTCCGGAAATCCCACAGAAAACGTTCTGAGATCTCGCCGCTTTCTACGTAGTAGCCAGCCAGCGTAGGCAAAAAGGTAAAGCAATCGTAACCACGTCGTTTTTTAAATTCGTCCCTGAAACCCTCGGTCCAATTGTTGCTTCCCACTTCATAGCTATCAATGAGGGAGTTATTAACTGTCGAACCTGCCAACGGGCCTAATTTATCTAAGATAGGTTTTACGCCTGCTGCCCAATAAGCATCAAGCGCGGCGCGACTCAGTTTATTAACTTCCAAACCCCGGCCGCCTGCACCTGCCGGGTGATTTTCCATGCCGTTTGAGGTATGACCGAAACGGATCACCGTCCAGTCGCCCGCCGGCGACTGCCAGTTAAGTGTGCCATCCGGCTGCATTTTTGAAGTCAAATCAATGATTGATGATTTGCTGATTGTCGCCGACGGATCAACCGCTTTATCAACCGGATCCATATGTGGCAGGAAAGCTTCGCCCGAAAGGGATTTAACTGCTAACTGATCTATGCGCTGATTAATCTTGGGCGTTGGGAAGGCAATTACAGCGATATCTTTATAATAATTGAACTTTGCTGCCGGTTGCGGTAGTTTTTGACTTACAGTTGCTCCGCCTTTAACAAGCGTTTCGCTGTAAACAACCTTTTGCATCGAATTTTCGGGCGTTACCCAGGGGCCGCCGGTTGATGACCAGCCGGGACTATGATTGAATGCAATCTCCATGTTCAATCGCTTAGCTTCGGATGCGGCAAATTTAAAAAGCTCCAACCATTGCGGACTTAAATAGGTTACCGGGCCTTGCGGATAATTCATCCCAACGTTAAAAATCTGCGCTTCCTGGATGCCCGCGCGTTTCATCGCTTCCAAATCGGCGGTGATGCCTTGTTTGGTGATGTTGCCATCTATCCAATGCCACCAGGTGCGGGGCTTTGCTGATGCTGGCGGTGTTTTAAATCCGGCCTTTAAATTATCCTGCGCCGTTACAAAATTGGGGACAATAAAAAGCGCTAAAAACGCGATGATGGCAAGTGCTTTGGTCATGGTAAATAATTGGTACGGCAAAGTAATTACAATGCCGCACTCAACCGTCCCTGACTGTCCTACTACTTCTTTTTCAAAGCTTCCGCTATTGCCTTTTCGGCCAGCGGCTCCATAATTTTATAGCCTGCCAGGTTGGGGTGTACGCCATCGGTACACAGATCTTTTTTAAAGCTTTTATCATCGGCTACCGTGGCCGAATAATAATCGATATAGCCCAGCTTGTTTTTCGCGGCAAATTCCTTTAGCATGGCATTCAACTTGCTGATCGGTTCCACAGGATCGACCTTGGGGTTCCATGAGATGGCTTTAGCCGGGAGAACAGATGACAGCACCACTTTGATATGATGCGTCTGCGCCAGTTCGGCCATCGAGAAGATATTGCCCGCTACGTTTTCAATTTTTGAGGGACCGGTGTTTTCGGCGATATCGTTTATGCCGGCCAGTATCACTACCAGCTCGGGTTTCAGGTTAATCACATCCTCGCGGAAACGCACCAGCATTTGCGGTGTAGTTTGCCCGCCAATGCCGCGGTTAACATAGCTTTTACCTTTAAAAAAATCGGGGTCGGCATTAATCCAACCTTCGGTGATAGAGTTACCTAAAAATACCACGCGTCGTTCTCCTTTAGCCGGAGCTGGTAATTTTTCGTTATCGCTCTCGTAACGCTGCAGCCAGGCCCAATCGTTATGGATGCGATTCTCCACCCATTTCTGAAAGTTTTCCCAGTCTTTTTTCTTTTGTTCTTCGGTGCGCTCGTCGGGTTTTTGGGTGGTTTGTGCCATGGCGGTTTGGCAAAGCAGTAGCAGGGCTATGATTTTAAGGTATTTCATGCAGATATATTGGTTAGTGATACAAACATAAAAAAATAAATAAAACGATTTAGCAAAACTAAAAATTTGTGAAGAATACGAGCGCTATTTTCTTAGACTCATCTTGCTGTAGCTTTAGCCTTTGTTCAGGCTATTGTTAAGTTTTAAAATATCTAAGCAAAACAGCTTAAATAGTGTTAATTTTACACCAGTTATACGTTGGTATATTATCTGGATAGCCGTACCGAGCCATGGAACACTACAATAAAAACTTAGGCACCAAACAAAAAGCCCTCACTATCAATCTCGATTCGCGTATTTATGGGTCGTTTGCCGAGATTGGCGCGGGGCAGGATATTGCTGCACACTTTTTTAAAGCCGGTGGCGCGGCGGGTACTATCGCCAAAACCATGTCGGCTTACGATATGACCTTCTCCGATAGTATTTACGGTATGCAGGCTACCAAGCGTTACGTGAGCAGGGAAAGGTTGAAAGCGATGCTTGATCACGAGTACGGTTTGCTGATTGAACGTTTGGCTGCCCAACGTGGCGAGATCAGTACTTTTTTTGCTTTAGCGGGTACCTTTTCTGCGCTGAACTATCAAAAAACTAACGATGGGCACGGCTGGATCGGTGTACGTTTCCAGGTGGAGCCTAACGGCGAGGAGCATAATGTGATCTTGCACGTTAAACTGAAAGATAATGATAACAACCTGCAGCAACAGGCCGTGGGCGCTTTAGGTGTTAACCTGCTGTTTGCCTGTTTTTATTACCGCGATATCCCGGCAAACTTTATCCAGTCGCTGATGGATGACCTATCTACCGATCGCATAGAGATAGATTTGATCCATTTTGATGGACCGGCTTTCAGTAAGGTTGATAACCGTTTGATGAGTTTGTACCTGGTGAAATACGGTTTCTCGGACGCGGCTTTGTTTGGTCCGGACGGCAAGAACGTGCAGCCATCTGAATTACTGTACAAGAAACACATTGTAGTGGTGCGCGGCCGTTTCCGCCCGTTGATCAATGTCCACGTAGATTTGCTGGAACTGGGTGTTAAACAATTTGCCGACGAGCCGGATGTGGACAAGGAGAATATGATTGTCCTAACAGAGCTGACCCTGCAATCGTTAAAAGAGCGTAACGCTGACGAAAACGGGCAGATAGATGAGAAAGACTTTTTAGATAGGGTGGATATTTTATGCTCCTTAGGCCAAACGGTGTTGATCTCTGATTTCCACGAGTATTATAAACTGATCAATTATCTCTCTAAAATAACCAAGCTGAAAATTGGCGTAGTGCTGGGTTATCCCAACCTTGAATATATCTTCTCGGAAGAACATTATAAAGATTTGCCGGGCGGGATCCTCGAGTCTTTCTCAACGCTGTTTAGTCGCAAAGTAAAGCTGTTTATTTACCCAACCCGACGCGATGGCAAGATCATGAATACCAAAACCTTCTCGCTACCGCCAAACCTGACTGATCTATATCACTACCTGTTGGTTAACGATAAGATAGAAGACATCCGGGACTATAAAGAAGCCAACTTGCAGGTGAATACCGATGCTATACTGGCATCGATAAAAGAAGGCAAGGATGGCTGGGAAAACTACATGCCTGCCGAGGTTGCTGCCATTATTAAAGAACGCAGCTTGTTTGGCTATGTGCAGCCGAGCGAAGAAGTCAACGCTTAAGAGCAGATCGTAAACGCTCTCGAGAGTTACCTTACAATCAAACATTTATCTACAGGATTTCTGTGTGGAATAGTTGTTGTATTAACATGCATCAGATACAACAACTATGAAAGACGAAACCATAAAGAATGCTGCCAGGATACTGTTAGGCGCTAACCTGATACTGGCAGGGATAGGTCACCTGTCTTTTTTAAGGAAAGATTTCCAGGCGCAGGTGCCGGACTGGGTGCCGTTAAAGAAGGATGATACTGTAGTATATTCAGGAATAGCGGAGATTGCCTTAGGCAGCGCCATTGCATTCGCACCAAAAAAACACAGACAAGATATCGGAAAAATAGCAGCAGCTTTTTTTGTAGCTGTTTTCCCCGGAAACATCTCGCAATACACCCATCAACGAAGCGCTTTCGGGTTAAACTCAGATAAAAAGCGATTTATCCGTTTATTATTTCAACCTGTGCTTGTTTATTGGGCTTTAAAAAGTACCGATAACCTAAAATGACAATTTGCACCACCATTTTGCCAATATAGTTTAGCATCCGTTTTTGATTATCTGTAAATTCGTAGCTACCAGTTAAGCTTAAATTATCCTGTATGAAAATGAATTTACCTATTAAAACCCTTTTGTTAAGCGGAGTTTTGGCGATGGATTGTGTGACCATGGTCCGTGCATCATCTTTTACCGATAGCGTTAAAACTACGCCTAAAATACACGCTGTTGTAGAAACCTCGCGCACGGCCTGGTGGGAGAAAGCCCGCTTCGGTATGTTTATCCACTGGGGTGTATACTCGGAAATTGCCGGCGAATACAACGGCAAAACCATCCCCGGCCTGGGCGAGTGGATTATGCACGACGCCAAGATCCCTGTTGCTACTTATAAAGCCTACGCCAAAAAATTTAATCCAACCGAATATAACCCCGAGCAATGGGTACTGATGGCCAAAGCCGCCGGTATGAAATATATGGTTATTACCACTAAACACCACGATGGTTTTGCCTTGTTTGATACCAAAGCCAGCGACTGGAACGTGGTACAAGCTACACCTTACGGCAAAGACCTGATCAAGCCCTTAGCCGAGGCCTGCCGCAAATACGGTATGAAATTAGGCTTCTATTACTCGCAGGCTAACGACTGGAATAACGCTGGTGGCGCAGTAGCCGGTGGTACCTGGGATAATGCCCAAAAAGGCAATATGGACGAGTATATTGATAAAGTAGCCGTTCCGCAGGTAAAAGAAATTCTGACCAAATATGGCGATGTGGCCGAACTTTGGTGGGATGTACCTACCGGTATGACTAAAGAACGTGCTGCCAAATTTGCTCCGATAGTTGCCCTGCAACCTAATATCATTACTAACGACAGGTTAGGCGGCGGCGTTAAAGGCGATCTGTTTACGCCCGAGCAATATATCCCGGCAACGGGCATTGCAGGCCTTTGGGAAACCTGTATGACCATGAACGATACCTGGGGTTTCAAAACAAATGATACCCATTGGAAATCATCGCAAACGCTGATCCGCAACCTGATCGAAACATCGAGCAAGGGTGGTAACTACCTGTTAAATGTTGGCCCTGAACCTACAGGCAAATTCCCGCCTGCCATTGTAGAGCGTTTAGATGCCATTGGCAAATGGATGAAGGTAAACAGCGAATCTATTTACGGCACAACTGCCAGTCCGTTTAAAGTATTGCCATGGGGCCGCGCTACCGAAAAGGCTGAAGCTAACGGTAATACCACTTTATACCTGCACGTTTATAACTGGCCAACCGATGGCAGGTTAGTGATTCCCGGCTTAAAAAACGATATCCTTTCCGCTAAATTACTGGCCACCGGTAAATCATTAACATCGGGTTTGGTTGATGATGATAAGCATATCAACGTACCGGCAACCGCTTTAGATGAAAATGCAACGGTAATTAAGGTAGTGATAAAAGGTAAGCCTGATGTGATCCCGTACATCCAAAAACAAGGTGAAGATGGTATCATCGCCCTGCTGCCCGGTTTAGCCGATATGCACACTGAGCAAGGCGGCGAAGCTATGCGTGCTGAAGGTGGCGCCGAGCAAAACATCGGTTTCTGGACGGACGCCAAATCATCAGCATCGTGGAAATTTATAGTTAAAAAGCCAGGCACTTACAAAGTAGAAACTAACGTAGCATCAAACGATGGTACCAAGATTGTACTAAAATCCGGCAGCGAAACTATCAACGCTGATGTACCTGCAACCGGTGGTTACGGTCGGTACAAAAAAATTGGGCCTGGTACTTTTAAGTTTGATAAACCGGGTACTTATACCGTATCGTTAGCATCAGGCACCACCAGCTGGAATCCGGTCAACGTGCGGAAGATTGTGTTATCGCCGGCTAATTAATAGTTGAAATTATTTTATAATGAAGGCCCCGTAAGGGGCCTTATTTGCTGTAAAAGCTATTGTCATTTCGAACGATAGTGAGAAATCTTAAACGATATGCTAATCGATTATAACAAGTATAAGATTTCTCAGTCGCGCCTCATGCACGTCCGTCCCCGCTCTTTCGAAATGACAATGGGTAAGTATCAATACTCCACAAACAATTCATCCGGATAACACCATAGCCACCGTTCGCCGGGTTGGGCCGACGCGATGACCGGGTGACTGGTTGCGCGGTTATGTTTAGTCATATGCGTACCCGGCGATTGATCACAGCAGAGGGTTACGCCGCAGGTTTGGCAGGTGCGTAAATGCACCCAGGTGCCGCCGTTTTTCATGCATTCTTCGCATACGCCCTCATCGCCAATGGTTACTTCGGTTATCGCGTTAAGATGTTCGCAGGTTTGCTGTTCAGCCATAGATGTTTGTTTTTAAACCAAGATAGTTAATAATCTAAAACAAGCTGCTGTTCGATATTTATTTGTTTCAGAAAATATTCATCGTGCGATATTACCAGCAGTGTACCCCGGTAGGTTTTAATAGCGTTGGTTAGGATCTGTATGTTTTGAATATCCAGGTTATTGGTTGGTCGTCCAGCATAATCACATCGGGCGCTTGCGCGCTGATGGTTAAGCAGCATAGCATCAACCGCATTTTTTCGCCACCGCTAAGGGTTTCGCATTTTTTATCCCAATAATCTTTATCAAACAGCAAACGGTTCAGGCGAATTTTAATATCATGCTCCTGCAAAATCCCGGAATTAAATTGCTGGGCCTGTTCGTAAACAGTGAGATGATTATTGATCAGCGAATAATCCTGATCGATATAAACGGCATTAGTGATATGGCTTTCCATACTGCCCTGTGAGGGCTTTAATTCGCCCAGTATAATCTTGATAAGGGTCGTCTTTCCGGATCCGTTAGCGCCTTTAAAAACAAGCCTGTCGCCACTTTTAATTTGCAGGTTGATGAAATTTTTCCAAAGCGGATAATCGCCATAACAAAAGTTAATACCTACGGCGTTAACCAGTATTTTACCCCGGTGCAAAGCAGAGCTGTTCAAATCAACTTTCATCTGATCTACGTCGGGCAGGGCCTCTCGCAGCTGGCTCAATTCCCCGGCAATCAGGCTGATCTTTTCATCGTGCATGCCCTTTATTTTCGATGTACTTTTCTCGGCGCTGTTTCTCAGCGTATTCATCATAATGGTTGGCACGCCTGCTTTTTCCTGTTTCTTTTTGCCGCGGGCATCTAACTTTTGTTGCCGCTCCAGGGTTTCGCGGGCGGTTTCTTTGGCTTTGCGTAAAGCTTTTTCTTTACCGGCCACATCCTGATTTAAAGCTTCCCGTTCGATGCTTTTTTGTTCAGCATAAAAATCGTAGTCACCGCCATAGGTGGTGATGCCGTTCTTACTTAATTCGCAAACTTTGTTCAGCAGGTTCAATAAGGTGCGGTCGTGACTCACCACCACAACGGTATCTTTGGTGTTTGTTAAGTATTGATATTGCAAGGCCCTTCCCCCGGCATCCAAATGATTACTTGGTTCGTCCAACAGTACAATTTCTGGCCGGTGAATGGTTATGCCCGCCAGCAAAACTTTTGTTTTCTGGCCGCCGCTCAGGCTGCTAAATAGTTGGTTTAAATCAATGCCGTCTAACTGCCAATGCGCAAAGGCTTCTCTGCAACGGTCTTCAATGGTCCAGTCATCGTTAAGCACGGTCATGTTTTCATCGGTGACATTGCCATCCAGAATTGCGTTCAGCGCCTTTAGTTTATCATCAATTTTTAAAGCTTCGGCTACGGTTAAATTTTCAAATTGCCGCACCAATTGCGGTACATAATAAGGCGTAGTGCCGGCATTAAAATGACCGCCGGCCACAGGCAACTGGCCCGCCATAATTTTTAACAGGGTTGATTTACCGGTACCGTTATTGCCAATTAAAGCAATTTTATCGTGTTTGTTAACAACCAGATTTAAGCCGGAAAAAAGCAGGGTTTTATCAGAATGCAGATAGGTAACATCGTGCAGTGTAAGCATTATAATTTCTTTTAAAGGGTGGGATAATACGGCCGGCCTTTTGTGCGGGCCTTGTTTATTTGTCCTGAAAAGAAATTATTAATTACATGGAGTTTCTGTTGGGATTTGCAGTGCAAAGGTAAGCAAAATATCGTGTACGTCAATATGCAGGGCTGTTTGGGCTGATCTCTTATTTAATTGCTTCGGAATAGCCAATAAGTTTTTATCTTCATACCCAAACCAATTCAACCATCCATAATGAAAGCCCGTATTGCCCTTGCCCTGCTGCTGATTTTCAGTCTGAAAATGTATGCCCAGCAACCGGCCGCAACTGCCCGTGAACGCGGCCGTTTTCAGGTGGGTGATGTTACGACTGATCCCGGAGTGCGTGACCCTTGCTTGGCTAAAGAGGGCGATACTTATTATTGCTACTTTACAGGAGGTGGAATTCAGATCTGGTCATCAAAAGATATGAAAACCTGGACTAAACTGCCGTCAGTTTTCAGTGTAGCACCTGCCTGGGTGGCGCAGAAACTGCCCAGCTTTAAAGGTTTGGGCTTTTGGGCGCCCGATTTGAGTTATCATAACGGCCTTTGGTATTTGTATTATGCCACATCCATCTTCGGTAAAAACACATCGGTAATTGGGGTGGCTACCAACAAAACGTTGGATGTTAAATCAAGAGACTATAAATGGGTTGATGGCGGCATGGTGATGCAATCGGTAACCGGTCGGGACGATTGGAACGCCATTGACCCAAACCTGATGCTTGATGAAAATGGTACAGGCTGGTTAAGCTTCGGCTCGCATTGGAATGGATTGAAATTGGTAAAACTTAACCCCGATTTTAAAACCCCTGCCGAACCGCAGGAATGGTACACCATAGCCAGCCGCCCGCGCGATTATAAATACACCGACGAGCAACCCGGTAACGGCGAGATTGAAGCGCCTTTCATCTTTAAAAAAGGCGATTATTATTACCTCTTTGCATCGTGGGATGGCTGTTGTTCGGGTGTGCGCAGTACGTACAATATCCGTATAGGCCGGTCGAAGAAAATTATGGGGCCGTATTTAGATAAGGATGGTGTAGACATGGCCAAAGGCGGTGGTACCCTACTATTAGGCGGCGATACCGGTGATAACAAAACCATTTACGCCCTCGGCCACAACTCGGTGCAGACTTTTGACGGCATAGATTATATGGCTTTCCATGCCTATACCACTACGTACGAGCGGCTGGGCATACGTAAACTCAGCTGGGAAAATGGCTGGCCTGTAGTTCAGAAATAATCTATCATGAAAATAACTTTAACAAATACCTTTCCGCGCTTTACTACTGTAATTGTATTGCTTTTGGTCGCGTTTTTAATGAGCTGTGCTTTGGGCAGACGGCCTGTAAATGATTCGCGTAAAATCAGGATTTTGATTGTAGGCGGTGGTTCATCGCACGATTTTAATAAATGGTATAAGCAGATGGATGCTGATCTGTTGCGGGGATTTTCGTTAAATACCGTTACCTATACCGATAGGATAGACTCTATCCCAGTATACCTTCAAACCACAGATGTGTTATATCTGGCCACTAACCAGGATATTAACAGCGAAACCCGTAAAGCTATTTTCGCTTTCGCGGATGCCGGTCACGGGATAATATTGGGGCACCCTGCGTTGTGGTATAACTGGCCCGATTGGCCTGAATATAATGCGCAGTTAGTTGGCGGCGGCGCCCGTGCGCACGACAAATATGATAGCTTTTTGGAAACCGTTTCAGATACCAAACACCCACTTACCGCCGGACTAAAAGAAAAAGCCGTATTAGTTGACGAACGCTACCAGTACGTGCACGATCCTAAAGGTGCGGACATTGATGTGCTTGTTTTTAGCAGCCCGGCCAAATCCGACAAAATTTACCCCTCAGTTTTTGTAGTAAAGCACCCTAAAGCACGGATAATCGCGATAGCTTTAGGGCACGATGCGGGATCGCACGGCACCGTGTTTTACCGGAGGTTGTTAATCAATGCGGTAAGGTGGGCGGCTAATTAATAATTAGCCTTATAGCGGATCGTATTCTAAAGGCAGCTGATCGCCCAGGCGTTTTTCGGCCCAGTAGCCATGTATCTCATATTTTTTATAATCAGAATAACTACCGCGCTTATCAATTTGGGCATCTAAACTAAATATGGTGCCCGTGTTAGCTACATCAATGGTGGTGGTAAGCTCTTTAGATAATTTAATGGGTGCAGCAGCTTTCTTTTTATCGTAGATAGTATAAAGCAGATTTTTGTACCTGAAATCTATAAAGGTACTATCTACCCGGTTAATCAATTGTTCGGTAACAATAGGGTTGGGGCCTATCACCAGCGGCAATTGCTGGCTGTACAATTGGTAGGTTAAAAAACCTTCCTGCATGGTTTTATTAGCGTGCAGGGCCCGCAGGTAATGCATTAATGAGCCATAATAAGCTTTTTGGCGGTTAGCGGCCCATTTTTGTTTTTGCTCGGGCGTGCCGGGCAGGTCTTCAAATATAGATTCACCTTCGTAAAAGGTCCTTTTATCAACATTGTCATACTCAAATTTGCGCAGCAGGTATTTAATACGGTAGCCCAGGTTTTTATTTTCGATGATGAGAAAATCATCGGTATAAGCTTTTAACAAATTTTTCTCTGTACTGAATTCAATAGCATTGGGGTTTAAGATCTTACACGATTTGGCATTGGCCGATTCGCCCAAAAACATCTTTAGGAAAAGACTATAGTACTTCTCGTTTAAAGATTTGCCGCCTATAGATACCTGGCTCAGCATTACCGGCCTAACCTGCAACACGGTATCAAGAAAAGCAGATTTATCCCTAAGGATAATATTTTTTTTGATAGGCGCATGGCCCACCATGGTAATCATTAACTGGTAGGTGCCGGGGGCTATACCGGGCAAATCAAACTCGCCATTAGCATTAGTCATGGTGGCGCGGATGGAACCATCCAGAAAAACAGTTACCGATTCTATCCCCTTACCTCCCTTGGCCGAGCGGATAATACCGCCGATACTATATTGCTGCGCCCTTGCCGCAAACGTGATAAAAAGCAGGAGTGATAACAGTAATTTAGGTTTCATTTTTGATTAGTGATTGGCTTCCCAATTTTAATGAAAAAAGCGCTTAAATAAAATGCTTACTTAATTATAGCTGGCTGCGTTATGTTAAAATAGCTGATACACTGTCAAAATAAGTTCGCCTATCTTATTTACTGTTGGAAATAACAGCCGATATTGTATTTTTAAGAAATTTATTTTCAGCATTGAATCAATCACTCGATATTGCCGGCGATATAAAGGCTATAAACGCCATCACAGCTATTCCGTTAATGTTAGATGTTATTTGCCGTACCACCCAAATGGGTTTTGCTACGGTGGCCCGCGTTACGCCCGACCGTTGGGTAGCCTGTGCCGTGCTTGATAATATTGATTTTGGATTGCCGGTAGGTGGCGAACTGAAGGTTGAGACCACTTTATGCCATGAAGTAAGAGAATACCACCAGGCAATTGTAATTGATGATTTTGATGCTGATCCGGTTTATGCAAAGCATCATACGCCTCTAATGTATGGACTGAAAAGCTATATTTCGGTACCAATATGGTTGAAGGACGGTAGTTTTTTTGGTACGCTTTGCGCTATAGACCCACGCCCGGCAAAGATTAACAATCCGGAGATCATTGGTATGTTTAACCTGTATGCCGAACTGATAGGGCTGCATTACGATAATTACCAGCAAGCCGAAATAGCAAGAGCTGATTTATTGGCTGAAAAAGAGATAGCCGTACTGCGCGAGCAGTTTATCGCCATCTTAAGTCATGATTTGCGGAACCCCGTAGGGGCTATAAAAAACGTGGCGCAACTAATGCAGAGTGGCAAACTTGATGAAACCGGCACAAAACGTTTTGCCGGCGTACTGCTAAACTCGCACCACCGGATGATGGGACTAATTAACAACCTGACCGATTTTGCCCGCGGGCGCATGGGATCGGGTTTGACAATTGAACCGGCGATGGAAAACATCGAAGCTTCCCTAAAACACGTGGTAGAAGAGCTGCAACTGGTATGGCCTAACCGCACTATCAATGTAAGTATAGATGTGCCTGAAGCCGTTTATTGCGATGCTAAACGTGTAGCCCAGTTATTTTCAAATTTACTCGGTAATTCGCTTGTTCATGGTTCGCCGGATGCGCCAATTCTGGTTACTGTAGCCAGCGATCAGAACGAGTTTAAACTATCCGTCCAAAACAGTGGGGAACCCATAGCCGAACAAACTATGAAAACGATATTCGAGCCTTTTGCCCGCGGCCATATCAATCCAGGGCAGGATGGTTTGGGACTGGGCTTATACATTGCATCCGAAATTGCCCGTGCACATGGTGGTACCTTAGCAGCCAGTTCAGATGCCGAAGCGACTATCTTTACTTTTACTGCGCCATCACAACCCGCGGCTGCCGTTTAAAAATTACTGTTTCGCTGCCCAGCTTTTTAATTGGGTAATCGCATCGTACAACACACCGGCTTCACCCCTAAAATCACCCGAGCCTTTAGGTTGACCGTTTTGCACATCGTACCATTCAAAAAAACCTTTGTTTTTAATTACGCGGGCTATCATAGGTTGCAGTTCAGCGTAAGCTTCGTTAGGCATTTCGTTTTGCACCAGTGCCTGAATCATGCGGCCGCCAAACCAGGTCCAATCGCCGCCGTTTTGATAACTGTAAGCGGCCATATTAGGGAACAGGTTGGATGGGTAAGGCGGGTAAACGGTAATCCCGATGGTGGCAAATTTCTCTTTAGCCGCGGTTTTTAAAAACTGATCGTTTATTTCGCTGATCTCCTTTTTGCTGTGCAGTCCGGCTAAAATAGCGCAGGTGGTGCCGCCGGTGTAGATGATCTGTTTCTCGTTAAACGAAGCCGGGAAGGGGCTTTCGCTTAAATAAAGGTGAGGGATGTATTTGGAGTTTTCTTTGTCCCAAAGGTATGTGCGGATGTTTTTTTTCAAAGACGCTGCTACCTTAGTCCATTTGCCGTTGGTATCCCCGCAGAGGCTGGTATACGCGTTAATGGCCGATACAAACATGGCGTTATCGTAAATATCAATGGCCCATTTGGTTTTATCGTTAATCACCACGCCCCAGCCCACTTGCGGCTGTACGTCGCCCCAATCTACAGTGGTAGCGCCTTTCACTAAGCCGTATTTTTCGGCCCAGCGTTCTTTTAAAATGAAGTTCATGGCTGCTTCCATGCGCTGCTGCACGGTACTTTCGCCTATTTTTTCCTGTAGGATTGCTTTATCGCCCGTGGCATCTACATACTTTTTAACCGCTTGCAACAGGGATGATTCCTGATCAGTCTCCACCGTGTTTTTATGGATAGCCCAACCCGGAGCCAAATCCGAATACATGTAATTATACCCTACATTGGCCTGTTTTTGATTGATTGCCCCGTCGGGAATATTACCATCCTTACCCTGAATTTTGAAGAACAGCAATAACATCTCCTTTACATCCTGCTGACTGCGGGACTTTAATGATCCCCGGATAAACGTATTAAAATCACGAATCCAGATCTCGCCGTAAGATGTACCCGCGCTGAAACCCGTAAGCAAACGCAGGGCACGAGCCTGTACGGTATCCAGCGTAGCGTCGGCCAAAACCTGTTTGGCCAGTTCTTTTTTTGGCGGAGTGCCTTGTGCGGATGCAGTAGTAACCTGAATAAATATCGCGAGCAGGCAAGTTATTTTAAGTAGTTTCATTTTTTTGCGTTTTTGGTATGTAGGTACAATTGGCTTGTGATACAAAAGTATGTAGGTACAAATATAAAAACATCTGCTATATCAGCATTTTACTCATCGCTATTGGCGGCCCATAAAAAAGCCCTTTGCTATTCGTAGCAAAGGGCAATATAATATCATACTAATAATCCGATTAATCTATTTCTTCTCTTCCGAAGTTAGTTTTTTAATCACATCGGTTTCTTCATTTTTATAGATCGAACCATCCTTACGGAAAATATCGTGGAACCAAAGCGCCGGTTCTTTGCCGTCGGCCATTGGGGTATCCCAGGCATAAATGGTATTGGTTTTACCCGATACTAAACCCCAGTTAATGGCGCCCACGTTTTCTTTCTTTAGCAACGGCATAATGTTGGTGAACAGGCTTTTGTTACGGCGGGCCATGTATTCGGTACAGATTAGCGGTTTGCCATGGGTTTTTAACAGGCGAATCTCCATTTCGTGCTCAGGTACATCGTTATAGTTATGATAAGTGATCACATCCGAATTAAGGGCCTGTATGGCGTTCAGTTTTTCGAAACTTAGATCCCAGATCCCGGCCGATACCGGCTGATCGATAGCCACCTCGCGCGCCCAGCCGAACACGTTTTTCAATAAGGGTATAGATGATTCTCTTTTACCGCTGTTGCCCGGCTCGTTAAACAAATCCCAAAGTAAAATGCGTTTATCGTGACCGAAGGAGGTCAATACATCTTTAACATAAGCATGCAGCAATTCCATCTCTTTAGGGTCTTTTAAAGCCGGTACGCCCGGGTCCTGCATCCAGCCTGAGTTATGGACACCGGTTTTTACTTCCGGCTGCTTGCCAATTTTAGGGTCGTTGTTCCAGCAATCATCAAAAAACACAAACATGGTTTGTATGTGGTGCTTATCGGCAATAGCCAGGTATTTATCTACCCGTTGTTTAAAACCTTTCGGATCCTGGCGGTAAGCAAGGCTGTGTAAAAACACGCGCATTACGTTAAAGCCAATGCCTTCGGCCCAGCCTAATTCTTTATCAATAGTAGTAGGGTCGAAGGTATCGGCCTGCCACATTTCTAATTGGTTAATGGCGGTGCTTGGGATAAAGTTCGATCCTGCTAACCAGCGGTGCTGACTATACCATTGATTAGCCTTCTCCGGCGACCATACCTTGCCTTTAGCGGCTACTTTTGTTTGTGCACCGGCCGTAAAAGCGCTTGCCACTAACATAGTGCCGGCAATGGCCAATTGGGTTATTCTTTTCATTATATTGATTTGGATATTTGGTTGTGTAAAAACTACACCGCTAATATAGTTTAAGTGTGCACCAGGTAAAAGGTTTATCTGCATCATTTCCCGAAATATTTTCGGTGTAACCCTTGTGGGTAGTTAAGGCCACGTTTAAGCCTAAGCGTTTGTTTAATGCCGGTTTGCCACCAATTGCCGCCCATGATATGGCTATCTCGGCAATATAGCCCGAATGCTTTGCACTGATAGCGGCTTTTATACCTGTTGCTTTCGCGGCTATCCAACCACCATTATTGCCGGTATACATTTGTATCTTGTTTGCCCCGCTCAGGCTTATCTTGTAATTGCCTGCGCCCGGCGCTGCGTAATGTTTGTTTTGCGGGTCGATATAGTAAGTAACCACCGATGAATCGTTAACCACATCAATCACCTTGTTGAAGAAATACAGAAAACGGTCATCATAAGCAACGCCCCCGGCCAGGCTTAACCAGCTTTGCTGCCCGATAAATATATCTGCGTTTTCCCAGGCGTCTTCTTCATTATCGTGGATCCCGCCATCCAATTTCATCGTTACCTTGGCAGCCTTTAGTTCGGGGATTACATGTCCCTTTATCATCCAAACCTCATTACCCCTGCCGGTAGCATAATTGCTGGTGCTGGTCAGTGCTACAACCGTATTATCATTTAACACACTCAAGCTATTCCACAAACCCGATTTATTCTCCGCCAGTTTAAACGGAGATGATTTACGGGTGAAATTCCGTGCATCAGCATCGCCAATCACTACCTTCATTTCCGAGTGGTTCATGTTATTGATCCGTCCTTCGGTGCCCTGGTAAGATAAAATAGTTTCGCCGGTTTTTAGCTGTCGCAGATAAGGTGCACCCGCATAAATGCTATCCGGGATTTTATCTGAGAGGGCGTAGTTACGATCAGCACTGCCGGCATTCACAGTAATTTGCCAGTTATTTTGCAGTGTACTGCGGATGATATAGGGTTTGAAGTTTTTGAAACCATTATCCTCAATCGCGTAAGCCATTTCTTTTTTATTCTGAAGTAATACCGGTACCGGCATGCCATCACGTGACCCTTTCCGGAAGCTTACAATCTCCCGGTTGGCGGTCCATGTTAAGCCGCCATCTTTAGACCGTACCATCGAAATGTTTTGCTCGTTCGATTTGGTGTAATCCCGCTCGTTGGCAAAAAACAACTGGATCTCGCCCGATGGTAATTGTATAGCAGATGGCTCCCAGCACCCATCCTGAAATTTGGAACCTGCCTGGTAAAGTACCCGTTCATCGCCCCAGATTTTGCCGCCGTCGGTGCTCCTTTTGGTGCGGATGGCAAAACGTTTGGTACTGTCATTCCCACGCGGCCGGGGGTTGTACATGGCCAGTAAAGAATGGTCTGCCAGTTGCAAAATATCCGGTACGGCCATGTTTACGCCATTCTCCTTCGGCGCTATCATAATTTGCTCGCCCCAGGTTTTGCCTTCATCGTTGCTTTTTACGGCTACGGTATTTCCATCTCCCTCGTAAACGCAAATCAGCGAACCATCATGCAGCTGGATCATCCGGGCGTAGCCGGCATTGCGTACGTCTGTAGTTGATACTTTTTTTAGGGTGCTGTAATCCCAGGCAAGGCGGATACCGCCAACAGGTGGCAGGGATTTGGGCGCTTGCGCGGATAGGCTGTTTATGGATAACAAACAGATTAGCGGAAACAGGGCGAATGGTTTAAGCGTTTTCAATGGGATGGTAACGTATGGGCTATGTATGATTTTAGGCAAAATTAGGTTTCCCCTCTCGAGAGGGGACGCACTGTCGGTATATTGAGCAGAAACTTTCATAGGGGTGTGTCCTTCTAAACGAAGAAAGGACACACCCCTGACCCCTCTCAAGAGGGGAAGCGCGACTACTCCACCAGTGCGCTCACCTTAATATCGCTAAACTTCACCTTGCCATGCTTTACAAAGAACCAGGCCATGGTACCGTTTTGCTCGTAGGTGCGGTTAATGATAGTGCGTTTATGGTCGATATCTACATCAATAATCCCATCCTTCATTACAATATCCAGCGTAATGGGTTTATTCAGACCCTCAACCGCGGGGATAGAAGTGTTACCTAAGCTTACCAGTTGGTTATTGGCCGAGATGTTTAACTTATAACCGCCGCGGGCATGCTCGTTCGATTTAAGGAAGAGACCAAACTCCTCGTTAGCGCCCATCGGTTCCACCGTCATGGTAATGCGGCAGTTGGCCGGTACGTTTTCAATATGCGCTGCGCCTACATTGGCTGATGTATTGATGATCAGGCCATCGGTGCCTACCGCTTCAGCCAGTGTATCTGTTAATATTTTTAATGCCATTGGGGCACCTGTCGCCGGTATCATCTCCGCAGGGAAACGGGTGTTCAACGTACCATCAGGCTCCTGTGTTACTTCCCTGAACAGGGAGTTACCGCCGAAGATCTCGCCATTGTTATCCTTACTATCACCTCTATTCGGTATCCACGCGGCGGCTATCCGGCGATCGTTTTTAAAGCCTGCGGTTTTTACCACGTTGCTCCAATCTTCGTTCAGGGCCTGGTAGCGGGGCTGTTCCCATGGGCCATAAGGTTTCTTCGACATCAGGTACGATGTATTGCTGTTATCGCTGAACACCAAATAATACCAGCCTTTCCAAAAAAAGTAATCGGGGCATTCGGGCGTACTACCCTGACCGGTTAATATCGGCTCGTGAACCGTCCAGTTTTTCAGGTCTTTTGATGACAGATGCACCAGCGCCCCGCTCAGTCCGCGGATTATCGGATTCTCCTGATCGCTCGATACAAACAGGTGGAACTCGCCCTGCGCATCAACAAAAACTTTCGGGTCGCGGAAGTTACGTTTGCTGTAACCCGGCGCCGATGTATAGAAAGGATTGGGCTTTTGCTTCTCGAAGTTGATGCCATCATTGCTAATGGCATAACTCAACTGCTCGTTCACCTTGCCGTTATTGTCAATCAATCGGGTAGCGTAAAAAGCGTAATACTTGCTTTTATAAAACACTACTGAACCGGTGCAGATAGATTTTTCCCAGGGTTCGTCAATTTTTAAAACCAGCGGATGCTGTTTCCAGGTTTTGAGGTCGGTTGATGTACTTAGCGCCCATTGGTGGCCGCCCAGACCGTTTAAATTACGGTGATGCGCCGAATCTAACAGCCAGTAGTAATAATAAGTACCATCCTTATCAAAAGGGATACAATCGCCCACAAATAAGTTGCCTTTGGGTTTAAAATACTGCATGTTGCCAGTACTTTGTATGGTATTATCATACTTAACCCCCAATTGCGCTTCCGCGAAAGCGAAAACAAAAAGGAGTGACAAGGAGAGGAAAAGTTTTTTCATATCTCAGATTTAATTATTTCAACTTCTTAATCCACATATTCCGCACATACAGCTTAGTGGTAGCTTCAATTTCAATACCGATATAGCCAGCCTGGTTGTTTGATGATTTTGGGTCATCATCCACCATCACCGCCATTACCTGCCCGTTAACAATGTGAATGCATACACCACCGCGGGCTATCACCGTGTATTGGTTCCAGTCGTTTTTCTTAACCACTTTGCCCAGTTCTACCGAATCGCCGATATTACCCATCAGGCGTTTAGATTTTTCGCCATAGCCTTCTACCAGTTGGCCCCGCCAGGCTAAAATACGCATAGGGGTGTTCTCTGAGTAGAACTGTCCCGTCCATTTTTCCGATGGCCAAAAATCAGCCTGTGGCCCCGTCATCATCCAGTTTAAATTTACCGGGCCAACATTCGCCGTCACGTTGTCGGCGATAGGGAAACGCCAGGGCACACCGGTTTGACTGCGATATTGGATGCCTGTGCCGCCATTGCCGTCAACTTTGATTTCAAATTTCAGGGTGAAATCCTTCGCTTTCATGCCCTTGTAAACCAAATAACTATTGCCGCTCGGGTTTTCTTTGGTTGCTTCGCCTACAATGGCACCGTCCTCAACCCGCCAAAATTTAGAGTTGCCATCCCATTTATCTAAGGTTTTGCCATCAAATAAAGAAACATATCCCTCATGATCGTTAAAATCAAGCGGTGCAGGTTGCGTAAAGGGATCTTTAAAGGTTGGCGTTTTTTTAGCCTTTGCTTTATCCTGAGCTACGGTTAAAGTAGCTACAGACATCAAGGCGATTGACAATAGCGAGGTAATTTTCATCTTATTGTTTATTGGCAGACATGTCCCAGATCTTCAAATTTTTAATAATGGCCGCACCATCAGAGAACGCGCTTAACCCTGTTGCATCTTTATCGGGCTGAATCATCGTAGAAATTACTTTTTCGCCATCGTTTCCAAATACTTCCAACGATGAATTATCGAATAATACCTGTAGTTTCACCATGCCGTTTTGGGGTTTCATTGGTGCGAAATTATATAGATTACGCTCAGATTTGAGGCCTTTTTCCGATTGGGAGCAATCGATAAATAGCTGTTGTTTTTCCGCATCATACCCTACTACAACTTTTTTGCTGCCATCTGCTTTCTCTGCTATCGTAAAGCCAGTTTTCCCAACATCGCTAACAGAAATTTCCGCATCTATCCAGTACGAGTTTCCGGTTGGCGCTCCCTTACCGGTCAGCGCCATTTTTGGCCCATTCAAATTCATGGGCCCTATGTTTAGAACGCGCCCGTTCGACAGTTTGTCTAATGATTTGGTAATGATTGACGACGGTTTCTGTATTAACACCACACCTTCAGGCGCTAATTTCAGCGACAGATCGTGTGGGATAGACATCTGGCCTTTCCACGGGTAGGTTTCTTTGCGGCCTTCCTGTAACCAGCCTAACAGGATTTTTTTGTTTTGAGGAGCATCGCGCCAGGCAATTGCGGCGTAAAAAGCATCGCCGTAATCAACAGTCCAGGTTTTTGCTACATCGCTGATGGGTTTAAACGTGGTGCCATCAAAATCGCCCACAAAATATTGCATCAGCGGGCCATGATCGCCCCCGGATGATACAAACATTACCCACTGTACTTTCTTGTTTACGTTATCAACGGTCAACGGCAATAACGATGGGCATTCCCAGCCATTACGGGTATATCCGGCAGGACCAAAATCACTTAACTTGGTCCACTCTTTCAGGTTTTTCGATCCGTAAATGCGCACCTGTTTTTCGTCTACCATAGATACCGTCATGATCCATTGCTTGGTCGGTTCGTACCAGAACACTGCCGGATCGCGGAAATCTCTTTTGTTCAGATCTATCACCGGGTTGCCCTTGTATTGGGTAAAGCTCATCCCGTTATCGTTGCTGTAGGCGATAAATTGCGATTCTTTATGCTGTTTAGGCTGATCGGCGGTGAAAATAGCCACAATAGGCGCTTTACCGTTCACCCCGAAACCGCTGGTATTATTCTTATCAACCACTGCCGATCCGGAGTAGATCCAGGTGGTGGTGTCTTTAGTCATTATTTCAGGAATAGCCACCGGCAGGTGTTTCCAGTTCACCAGATCCTTACTGGTGGCGTGGCCCCAGCTCATGCGCCCCCATTTGTTTTCGAAAGGATTATGCTGATAGTACAGTTGAAACTCACCGTTTAAAAACAGTAAACCATTAGGGTCGTTAGTCCAGTTTTTTGCCGGGCTAAAGTGGTATTGTGGTCTCCATTGCGGCGTAGGCGTTTGACCGAAGGCTGTAAAAGATGCCGCGGCAAACAGCAGCGTGATGAGTTTCTTGCTTAACATAGTCATTAAAAATATAGCGTTAGATGATGATTAGGTATTGATAATTGGCAGCAGCAATATACTGCTTGTTGGATACATAGCAAAGCTAAATTTAGCTAAAGTAAGGCTGATATGGGTGGCAACTGTCCTTAACTGTCTTGTTTATTTAGCCACATAGGGCACGGAGAAAGAAACACAGAGCACACAGAGATATTCTTCGGTAACAAAGCTCCGTGTTCTCTGTGCTAATCCGTCTCGTAGTCTTTGTGTCCTCTGTAGTTAAATACATAACAGTGTTTTACCGCAATCTTCAAACCGTTAAAAACTGTATTTTCGCCCCTAAATAATCAAAAATTTGCGCTACTTTTTCCGTATCGCTTATCATGGCACTAATTATAGCGGCTGGCAAAAGCATGCCGGTGTAACCACCGTGCAACAGGTTTTTGAGGATAGTTTAAGCAGGATCTTTAAAACCACTATTGCCATTAATGGCTGCGGACGTACAGATGCCAATGTGCATGCCAGCCAGTTCTTTTTTCATGTGGACTTAGATAATGCCTGGGATTTCGATTTGCTATTCCGCCTGAATAACGTATTGCCCGATGATATTGCCGTATTTGATATCATCCCGATGGAAGGCCAGCCACATGCCCGGTTTGATGCCGTACAGCGCAGTTACGATTACTTTATCCATACCTATAAAGATCCTTTCCTGAGCCGGTTCAGTTCATATTACGATATTAAAGACTGGAATTTGACCGACATGCAACGTGCTGCGGATTTGCTTTTAAAGTATGATGATTACCAGGGGCTTTGTAAAACACCAACCCGAAACAATACTACCATTTGCAACATCAGCGAAGCAATGCTTTTTGTGAATGGCACGGGCGATAAATTACGATTCCGGATTTCGGCTAACCGTTTTTTAGGTAAAATGGTACGGACAATTGTTGGTAAGCTGATAGATATCGGCACAGGTAAATTAGCCGTGGCTGATTTCGAAAGTCTGCTGAGCAATCCTGAATCTGCAGCCGAAATTAAACCGGCTTATCCGCAAGGATTGTACCTGAGCAAAGTGACTTATCCTTATTTAGATGTACCTGCCCGTACTAACTTCAGCCAAATGCTGGCAGGAAAGGGCGATACCTGGATTAAAGTTTAGGGTTGCTGTTTCTTTTCGTTGCTTTCTTCCAATTGATTTTTCAATACTTCGGCCTCGGCTTTCTCTACCACTATTCCCTGGCGAATGAGGGCGTATAAGCTCATGTACACGTTGGCTACAAATACCACCGCAAAACCCGCAATGATGTATCCCCGCCAATCATCCAGCAATAATTTATAGTTGGTCAGGATAAGGAAAAAGATAGTTACGTAATGACTGAAGCAATATTCGCAGGTAAACAGGTAAAAGAATTTACGTTCGATTAAGGTTTTGCCTTTTTTGCAACGGCGGATGCAATACTCGCGCGGTTCTTTAAAAATCTCCTCGTGAGTGACGGTCCACGCCACACAGGCAATGGGGATAGCTAATAAAAATAACCAGGTAATTTGCTCGCCTAACGTCATGTGTAATTTGATTTTATGCCTGTTTAACAAGCGATAACCGAAATTGATTTGCGCATACAAATTACACCCGCAAAATGTCGCAATTGCCTATTATTGCTTTGTTGATGCTGCCTTAACTTTACATTATTAAATTTGTTAATCATCAAAAACTAAAACAATATGGATACTGCAAACAAAATCACTCTCACTGTTGAAGCTACTGTTAACGCCCCCGTTGCTAAAGTTTGGGAATACTGGAACGGCCCCGAGCATATCACCAAATGGTGCGCAGCATCGCCCGACTGGCATGCACCAAACTCTACTAACGATTTACGCGTGGGCGGCTCATTTACAACCACCATGGCCGCTAAAGATGGCAGCTTCAGCTTTGATTTTGGCGGTGTATACAGCGATGTGGAAGAGCACAAATACATTGCTTACGCTATGGGCGATGGCCGCGAGGTAAAGATTTGGTTTGAAGATCTGGGCGACAGCACCAAGGTTACCGAAAGCTTCGATGCCGAAACTCAAAACCCGATTGAAATGCAACAAGGCGGCTGGCAGGCTATTCTGGATAATTTTAAGAGTTACACCGAGAGCAATTAATTTAAGTTACCCCGTCATTGCGAGCGATAGCGTGGCAATCCCCGATATACAGAGCCGCTCTGTATATCGGGGATTGCCACGTCGCTGATAGAAGCTCCTCGCAATGACGCGTTTTGTTTTTTAATAACACTGCGCCATCAAACACAATCCATATCTTTACTGTTGAAGCGTTAAATCTTAAAACGGAAATATGAAACGGATTGGTTGGATTATTGGCCTAGTGCTTATTTTAATATTGATAGGCGTATTTTACTACCGCTACTACTTTGTTTTTGGCGATGGCACCAAAGCCGGCACCATGAACTACTTTGTGCACAAAGGCTACGTTTTTAAAACCTACGAGGGAAGACTGATCCAAAGTGGCATCCGTACGCAACCGCAAGGCAGCGTACAATCAAACGAGTTTATGTTTTCGGTAACCGACCCTAAAGTGGCCGAGCAGTTGAACAAAAACGCCGGTGCTTTTTTAGAACTTCATTATAAAGAATACTTGCATACCCTGCCTTGGCGCGGCGTAAGTGTTTTTGTGGTAGATAGTGTGATATCGGTAAAAGCGGCCGCTGTGCCATATTAAATAGAAAAAGCCACCTTTCGGGTGGCTTTTTCTATTTATGCTTTGTTGTTATTCGGTTGCCGCGCCTGCTTCAGGCTCGTGTAAAATTTCGTTATGGAGTAATGCGTCGCGATCTGTTTTAGGCGTTTTGGCTCTTTTGTGGGCGTACTGTGGAACGTGATTTTCCACAACTTCCTCTAACGAGTTACTTTTAAACAGATTGCTTAGTTTCTCAAACTGGACGGCTAATTGCTCGCGCACGGTAGCACCTCTTTCGGTAGTGAACAACCAGGTTGCCGCGCCTGCAGCTATGGAACCGATGGCAACTGATGCAATCAGCGCCGTATGATCTCTTTTTTCGAATGGATTTTTCATTGTAATATGTTTTATTAAACTACAAGTTATATGGCTTTTGGTTTGGAATAAATGTAATTAGATTAATTTTTTTGCTTTTAGGTAAAATTTAGCCGCGTTGACGTCATCTAAATTATTGATGACATAAGCTCAAAGCAGATATTGGCCGATACGGCTAAACTTCAGGTTGTTCTGTGTCGGGCTCTTGCTTACTTTTTCTATATTTGCGCCGCAATAACAACAAATACAATACTACTATGAGCGTTTTAAGCGACCGGATAAACAACCTGGCAGAGTCAGCAACTATTAAAATGGCCAAAATGGGCCGCGAACTGGCTGCCAAAGGTGTTGATGTAATTAGTTTAAGCTTCGGCGAGCCCGATTTCCATACTCCTGAACATGTAAAGGATGCCGCTAAAAAGGCAATGGACGATAACTTCACCTATTATACCCCCGTTGCCGGTTACCCGCAACTGCGCGCATCCATCGCCAAAAAGTTGAAAGACGAGAATGGTTTGGATTTTGATCCGAGTCAAATTGTAGTATCAACCGGCGCTAAACAGGCTATTGCTAACGCGGTATTATGTTTGGTTAATCCCGGCGAAGAGGTAATTATCCCTACACCTTACTGGGTTTCTTATTCGGAAGTGGTGAAACTGGCCGAAGGTACCAGTGTATTTATCGATACCACGGTTGAGCAAAACTTTAAAATTACGCCTGAGCAATTAGAAGCGGCCATCACGCCAAAATCTAAATTGTTTATGTTCTCGTCGCCTTGTAACCCAACCGGTAGCGTATACAGCAAAGCAGAACTGGAAGGACTGGCCAAAGTGTTTGAAAAGCACCCGGAGATCTACATCCTGAGCGACGAGATTTACGAACATATCAATTTCATCGGCGGGCACGAATCTATTGCCCAGTTTGACAGCATTAAAGACCGTGTAATCATCATTAACGGTTTCAGTAAGGCTTACGCTATGACGGGTTGGAGAATCGGTTACACGGCATCTAATAAAGAAATAGCAGTGGCCTGCGACAAAATGCAAGGACAGATTACCTCTGGTACCTGCTCTATCACCCAACGTGCCGGTACTGCCGCTTACGAAGGTGGTTTAGAAAGTGTATTAGCTATGCGCGAGCAGTTTGAAAAACGCCGTGACATTGTTTACAAATTATTGAGCGACATCCCCGGTTTAACGGTTAACCTGCCCGAAGGTGCGTTTTACTTTTTCCCTAACGTAACCTCGTTCTTTGGTAAAAGCTATAATGGTAAAACTATTAAGGACAGCGATGACCTGAGCATCTACCTGTTAGAAGAGGGCCACGTAGCCACCGTAGGCGGCGATTCGTTCGGCGACCCTAAATCTATCCGTTTATCATACGCTGCGGCTGAGGATAAACTGATTGAAGCTTGCAGAAGGATTAAAGAAGCGTTGGCGAAGTTGGCGTAAGAAATCGGAAAGACGGGAAGTCCGAAAGTCCGGAAGACAGAATCTTTAGATATAGAAAGAGCGATAGGTGTTGTACTTATCGCTCTTTTTTATGATTATATATTTAATATTAGTCGTTGATCTTATCGAGGCCTTTGTATTCAAATTCGTAATCGTGGTTTACGGCCAGTTTTAAGCCTTCTAAACCTGCGCCACGGTAGCCCATTCCTTTGGTGCTTTTTATCCCGGCTATCTTATCCCAATTATTAACCAATACTGGTATGGTGGCTTTGAAATTAGCCCGGCTTACGTTAACGCTTAAATACTCTTTACCGTCTTTTACAAAGTATTTGTCAAGTTCAAAATCGAAACTCTGTGGCCTGGCGTTAATTTCTTTAACAAGGGTTGCTTTGAATAAATTAGGGTTAGTGCGCGAGTTATTTAACTCGGTGTTGTTGGCGCAGCCCGATGCCACGGCGACAAGCAGCAAAGCGCTGATTAATAAAGGTTTCATGTTTGATTTAGATTAATGGTTTAATCTAAAGTAGAGATTTTATTTTAACTTCCGCACCCTGATGATCGCCTTTGTAAACAACATCGCCATTTTTGTCTAAAATAATAATGGTTGGATAAGAGTGAACATTAAGTGCCTTAGCCAACGCAGCGTTGGGCGATACGGCCATTGGGAAGTTATAACCTAAATCGGTTAACATTTTAAAGCGGCTTACATCACTATCGCGAGGGTAAGGGCTGTTAACCGAATAGAACTGGATGCCTGGATTGGTTTTATAAGCATCGTATGTTTTTTGGAACACAGGGAACTCGTTCATGCACGAGCCGCAACCGATAAACCAAAAATCCAATACCGTTATTTTGCCTTTTTTTAATTTAATTACGTCGTTATTATTCGAAATAAGGCTAATATTAACAGGGCCTTTAATATGCACGTTACCGGTAAAGCTTCCAAAAGCCAAATTATTAGCCCAAAGATTATAGCCATAAAAGAAAGTAAACAATACAACCAATACCGATAAGGTAAGATTTAAACGGTAAACAAAACGATGCCTGTTGTAAAAAAAATAACCTGCACAAACACCAAGTAATTCGAGTATAAAATCGGGAAGCGATATCAATGTACTTTTAAAATCAATCCGGGGCGGTATCTGCAAAATTATGAATCCTGTTAAAATCAGCAAGATAGTTTGGTAGGATTTTAAATGCGCTGCGTTTTTTTTCAAGAAAAAATTGGTAGTTATTAAATAACAGGCAAAGCCTACCACAGAACTGACTTCCATCCCGGGATACCTTCTGAAAGGCATAACCAATATTTGTACCGCTAAAGACGATAGTACGGCTAACAACGCATAATGACTTTTTTTGGTTACCCTTTTTTTCAGCGGAGTAAATAAAAACAATAATGATAGTACAATTAGTAATAAAGCTATTACTAATAATACTAAAACAATTGACTTTAAATGTCCCATAATTGGCCTTGTACGTATTATAAAGTATAAAGGATATTAAATATTGAAAATTTCTTTTGCGTATTGGTTCTTACCATGAAAGTCTTGCTTGCCTCACCGGTACTTGCGCGGTTTGGTTTTACAACAACATTAATAAAAGCGGTATCACCGGGTTTAACCGGCTTTTTTGTCCAATCCACAGTCATGCAATCGCAAGATGATACTACGGTGTCGAGCGTTAAGTCAGCCGTCCCGGTACTTTTAATGTAAAAAGTATGTTTAAAACTATCGGTAGATATTTTACCGGCAAGGTAAACCGAGTCTATTGATTGGCTTAGCGCTTGTTTTTTTTGCGTTTTGCCACATGCTGCCAATAAAATTATTAGCAGCATGTGGCATATTAAAACGAATTTATTCACGGTTATTTTTTTCACGATTGTCCTGAACCAATTTTTGGTGTATAGCAAGCGTGATCGCAAGAATATACCCAGAAAAATCCACAACCCCCGCTCGTTGGGTTCTTACAATCGCCGTGCAAATTATCATTGAAGCAATAACTCGATTCATTACAGTCAAATTGCGCATCGCCATGGCAATTGCAGTTTGGATCTTTAGGCTGCTCGAGAAGATTGGTTTGTAAGTTGTTACTATTAACGCTAACAGTTGTTATACTGGCGATAGTGTATGTTAATGATCTGATTTCCGCGGGGGTAAATACGGCTTCGGCTTTTGGCAACCAGCTATCTCTTAATGTTGTTGCCTCGGTGGCGTCAGCTTCGATAAACAGGCTCGGTTTAAGAGCAGCGGCAAGCTCGTAAGCCACCTGTTTTTGCTTAGGCGTAAAACCGGCCGATACTGTTTTGATATTATCTATCCAAAGCAAATAACGTTCTATAGGTTTTAAAGCGCTAAATGCAAGGCGTTTTAAATTCTGCGTAGGTAAGCTTTTTACACTTTCTACAGCAAGTGTATTTTCGGGAGTCGCTTCTACTTTGGCTTCAATAACAGGGGTAGAGGAATCCTGAGCCTGCTCTGATTTTTTACACTGGGTAAAAAACAGCGCCATGGTTAACAGTGATAAAGTAAAAATTCGTTTCATTTTAATAATAAATAAGTGTCGTCGTTAAAAATCGACTACAAAGAAATAAAAAATATAGCTTATACGGTTGATTATTGGCTTATATTATTACTAATAATAGTAATAATAACCTTATTACGTAGTTGCACAACTAAAAGTTTTAAAAAAAAATAAAAGTTCAAAAAAAAACCTCCCGGTTTTCGGGAGGTTTTTTTTTGAACTTTTTTAACCTAAGTATGATTTTAGAATCTTACTGCGGCTGGTATGCCTTAAGCGCTGAAGCGCCTTGTCTTTAATTTGTCGTACCCTTTCGCGGGTTAAATTAAATTTCTCGCCTATTTCTTCTAACGATAGCGGATGATTGGTGCCTAAACCGAAAAACAGCACGATGATTTCTCGTTCGCGTTCGGTTAGGGTAGATAACGAACGTTTAATCTCTTCAGATAACGATTCGTTGATCAGGATGGAGTCGGTATTCGGCTCTTTGTTTTCCAATACATCTAATAATGTATTTTCTTCGCCCTGTACAAACGGCGCATCCATAGATACGTGACGGCCTGAATTGCTTAGCGTGTCTGAAATCTTATCAACCGTAGTCTCTAAAATGTCGGCCAGTTCTTCGGGAGATGGCTCACGCTCGTACTCCTGCTCTAATTTACTGAATGCTTTGCTGATTTTGCTCAGCGAGCCTACCTGGTTTAATGGTAAACGTACAATACGCGATTGCTCGGCAATTGCCTGCAAAATAGATTGACGAATCCACCATACAGCGTACGATATAAATTTGAAACCTTTGGTTTCATCGAAACGTTTGGCAGCTTTAATTAAGCCTAAGTTGCCTTCGTTAATCAAATCGCCAAGGGTTAAGCCCTGGTTTTGATACTGTTTGGCAACTGATACTACGAAACGTAAGTTGGTTTTTGTTAAACGCTCTAACGCGGCCTGGTCGCCTTCGCGGATTTTCTGAGCAAGAATTACCTCTTCTTCGGCAGTAATCAGGTCAACCTTACCAATCTCATGAAGATACTTGTCTAACGACTGCGATTCACGATTGGTAATGGATTGGGTTATTTTGAGTTGTCTCATCTATTAAATATACCTCGATTCTTTTGATTTAGAATAGAACGTGCAAAGGTAAGAAATTGTTACGAAAAATAATAACTCGTTTTGATTAATACAAGTGATTTTACAATATGTTAATAAAGATTAAATCCATAGCTCAGATTATTTATTGTAAAACAATAAATTTATTTTGATTATTGATAAATTAAGCTTTGATTTGTTGCAGATTAAATATCCATGATAATGAAAAAGATCAAAGCATTACAATTATTGGTTTACGTCACTTTTACGCTTTTTATGTTGCAGCATGTTGCGCCCGCTATGCTGCATGGTTTTAAAGAAGGGTATAACGATGGGTATTACGCCGGCCGGCATAATGATAAGCAACGCGGGCCACTGGTAACGGCCATATTAAACGGCGATTTAATTAAAAAAAATTTTCACCCCGATACCCTGACGAGTAAAAATTATCAGTTTGAAGATGTTAGCATCAACGCAAATTTAAGGTTAACCCCAATTGCTGATACTACGCCGTGGTGGCTAACTATTGTAGATGTTGTTGTCGTTTTCGGTATAGTAGCTTTATTATTCGCCGTTGCATTTACTATTAATAAAATCATTGTGAAGATAGTTGACGGTACCATGTTTGATGATAAATGTGTGGCTTTGATCAAAAAAACAGCATCATTACTATTGATTTATGCCCTGGCTGATTATGCTTTTGAGCAAATAAACTTTTTTGAAACAGACCGCCTGATACCTGCCCCGTTTAAAGCCATAAATACGGCCGAATTTAATTTCCCGGTGCTGGTATGTGCAGCGATAATCTACCTGATAGCAGAGGCCTTTAAGCAAGGCGCCAACTTAAAAGCCGAACAAGATTTAACCATTTAACAACCTAAAATCATGATAAAATTATTAATCAATTCATCATCAGTAAGGCCTTTATTAATTGTTGCATTTATTTTATATACGGTTGCAAGTATATTTTCCTTTGGGCATTATACCGGCTTGCGGCGTTTTGTAACTATCGAACGTAAAACACTTGGCGGCGTGGTATTAATCGACAAAACAAAATATCCAACTCCGTATGTATTAGAGCAGACGAGGATAGGACATACTATTAGCGGACCGATAGAATATTTACTGCTCAGCAGCGGCGAAGACCGCCAAAGTTTTATCTCATTCCTCTGTAATATCGCTTTTGCACTTGCCATTATCGTTTTTTTATGGAAACTAAATTTTTCTGATGCATATCATTGGGCTGATTTTGGCCGGGCTTATTTGGCTTATCGTCTTTTTATTACAACGGTATTATTTAACTGGATAACTGATATTTATACCCAAAGCTGGGTAGGCGAACATCTGCTCGGGCCTGATAATTTTTATTATTACCGAAATGCTTCGGTCCCGTTTACCTGTTTTACTGTGATTTTAATTACCGCAATGCTTGTGCTTTACGGCCGTGCTATTAAAAGTAAAGAGGAGCTTGATTTAACCATATAATTATGAAAAAGATATCTATAGAACGCCACCGCAAAACGGTAATTTTTACATCAGTTGGATTGCTGATTATTTTTTCACTGACCATGTTGATTTTATCGTACCAGGCAGTGAGCAATGGCATAACGCTGAATGTGCGCACCATCGACAAAACTTTAGGTTCAGACAAAGAACTAAATTTGCCCGATGGCAACAGTTTCAGATCGGGCGCTGAAGGGCGCCTGGATTGGAAACCAAAAAACATAGCCGAATCTATGATGCTAATAACCGTCAATAATAAAAATATTGACCTTTTAGATATCCTGGGCCTGCTGGTAATAGTTGTGATTGTTAATTACACCTTTAAAGATTCGCGAAACGGGGCGGTGTTCAGCAAAAAAATGTCCAGGGGATTTATGATGATTATTTTTGCTATCGGTTTAACCGATATTATCTGCAATTGTATCCGAATGGCTCTGGCTATTAACTATATTCCCTATTTAACGCACGGACAGTTTAAAGGCATTGTTGATTTTAAAGTATTGTCTTTTAGTTATCTGATTTATGGGTTGCTATTATTGTTAGCCCGTATCCCCGATAGTGGGCTTGAGTTGCAAAAAGAAACTGAACTAACCATATAGCCCATGCCCATTATTGTAAATTTAGATGTGATGATGGCGCGACGCAAAATGTCGCTGAACGAGCTGAGCGCAAGGGTAGGAATCACGCTGTCAAACCTGTCTATCCTGAAAACAGGGAAAGCCAAAGCCATCCGTTTTGAAACATTGGAAGCTATCTGCACTGCGCTTGAATGCCAGCCCGGTGATATTTTAGAGTTTCGGGATTAAATCGATAACTTGGCAGGGATGCTAAAAGAATTTTTCGCCGTTGGTAGCTATCAGCGTTTACAATCCGACGTTACTTTTCAGGATAAGCTGGTGCGCGTTTTTAAAACGTACGGCCTGGTGCTATTAGCCTTAATAGCCGTTGGTCCGTTTTTAGTGCTGGTGGATAAATTTGTGGTGAGTGTACTGCATCATAAAAGCCTGAACGATATTAATACGCAACAATTTAAACAGCTTTATAAAAAGTTAGGTACCACGGTTTCGGTTATTTTTATTTGCCTGATAGGCCCTATGTTCGAGGAAGCGATCTTTAGGTTAGGATTGAAGTTTAAAAGGCGCGAGGTTATCATCGCTTTATTTGTGGCCTTTTTTTATTTCGGGGCTACATTTGCCCGAAAGGCCGTACCGGCTAACCAGGGCTGGATTATTGTTGAAATTTGTGCCGCTTTGCTGGTAATGACTATCGGCATCTGCTGCTATGCCATACCTAATACGCCTTTAAATTTATCAGATCAAATCAAACTCAGGCTTACGGTACTGTCAATGATCCTCTTCGGGCTGATGCATGCATTTAATTATAAACCTTTAGAGTGGGGGCTATTGTGGCTATATCCCATCTATGTGATACCCCAATTGCTGATGGGTTGGGGCCTAACCTACGTGCGCCTGAAAAATGGCTTTGCATGGGGAATTGCCCTGCATTGCTTAATAAATACGGTATCTACTGTGCTAACTTTGGTGTTGAAAAAGTAACCCGCTTAAATCTCACTCAACTTAAAAGTATCCTTAACCCGTATGCCTTTTTCGGTTTGTTGCAAAGTACAGCATTCATTTAGCGGATCGTGTTCCAGGTAAAGGATATAATCGTTAGCTACCGCTTCGTCCCAGTATAATTTACGTTCAGCTATAGTCTTTAACGGGAACATATCGTAAGCCATTACATAGGGGATAGGGGTATGACCAACGGATGGCAGCAGATCAGCCATGTATAAGATTTTTTTGCCTTTATAGTCGATCAGGGGTAGCATCATAGCATCGGTATGGCCCGATGCAAAACGGATGTTGAAATTATCGGTAAAGCTTACGCCATCCTGCACATCAATAAACTTCAGCTGCCCGCTTTCCTGTATCGGCATAATATTTTCTTTCAGGAAGGATGCTTTCTCGCGTTCGTTAGGGTACACCGCCCAGTCCCAGTGCTGCTGATTGCTCCAATACGTGGCATTTTTAAAAGCAGGAGTAAGGCTTTCGCCGATACGTTCAACCGCACCGCCTACGTGATCGAAATGCAGGTGGGTTAAAAACACATCGGTAATATCATCACGATGGAAGCCCAGCTTTTTTAACGAGCTATCCAGCGTGGCATCGCCATGCAGGTAGTAATGACTGAAGAATTTCTCGCTCTGCTTATTGCCAATACCGGTATCAATCAGAATTAAACGGTTGCCTTCCTCAATCAGCAGGCAGCGCATGGCCCAGGTGCAAAGGTTATTACTATCGGCCGGATTAGTTTTTTGCCAGATAGCTTTCGGTACCACACCAAACATGGCTCCACCATCTAATTTAAAAAAGCCGGTATCTATGGTATGAAGGATCATTAGTCATTGGTCATTAGTCATTAGTGCCAATGGCCTGCGTGCACCGAAAGTATAAAAATATAACTTCTGGCCAAAACATACGGTATACTATTACTTGTTAACTTTGTGAACCAATTTAATTTCATTGCGAGAGTGTTCCATATACTTCCAATGACTAATGACCGATGACAAATGAACAAAACAGTAAAGGATGCCGACGACGCTATACGCGATATTAATGACGGAGCAGTTTTAATGTTGGGCGGCTTCGGCTTGTGCGGTCTGCCCGAAAATTGTATTGCCGCGCTGGTGAAAAAGAAAGTGAGCGGTTTAACCTGTATCTCAAACAACGCCGGGGTTGATGATTTTGGCATCGGCCTGATGCTGCAGCACCGCCAGGTGAAAAAGATGATCGCATCGTACGTCGGGGAGAATGCTGAGTTTGAACGTCAGTTACTAAGCGGCGAATTAGAAGTTGAATTGATTCCGCAGGGTACTTTAGCTACTCGTTGTATGGCCGCAGGTTACGGCATGCCGGCTATATTTACCCCGGCCGGTATTGGTACCGAAATAGCCATTGGTAAAGAAGTACGCAACTTCAACGGCAAAGATTACCTGATGGAAATGGCCTTTGCTGCTGATTTTGCCATTGTAAAAGCCTGGAAAGGCGACACCGCCGGTAACCTGATCTATAAATCTACCGCCCGCAATTTTAACCCCGTTATGGCCATGGCTGGTAAGGTTACTATTGCCGAAGTAGAGGAGTTAGTCCCCGCCGGCGAACTTGACCCCGACTATATCCATACCCCCGGCATTTACGTCCACCGGATTTTTCAAGGGAGTAATTACGAGAAGAGGATTGAGCAGCGAACTACTCGAGCAAAAAGCTAAAAGACTAAAGCAAAAAGCTTTCTGCTTTCACCTTTCTGCTTTCGGCTCAACTGACTATCTTTGCCAACCATATGAGCAAAACTATAACGCCCTACCAGGATACCGACAGCACTAAAAAGCAGCAGGTGGCCGATATGTTTAATAACATTGCCAAAACCTACGATTTTCTAAATCACTTTCTATCCCTTGGTATTGATGTTATCTGGCGTAAAATGGCCATCAATGAGTTAAAGCAGGATAAGCCCGCTCGTATTTTAGATGTAGCCACTGGCACCGGCGATTTTGCTTTTGAAGCATTGCAAATCCTGAAGCCCGAAAAAATTGTTGGGGTAGATATATCGCAAGGGATGCTTGATATCGCGCAGCAAAAAATAACCAAGCGTGGCCTGGCCGATAAGTTTGAAGTGAAACTGGGCGATTCGGAAAAATTACCTTTCGGCGATAGCGAGTTTGATGCTTTAACCGTAGCGTATGGTGTGCGTAATTTCGAGAATCTGGAAACCGGATTGGCCGATATGCTGCGTGTAATAAAACCCGGCGGCAAGGCTGTTATTTTGGAGTTTAGCAAGCCTAAAGCGTTCCCCGTAAAACAATTGTATAACTTTTATTTTAACTATGTTACGCCGGGCATTGGCAAGATTTTTTCTAAGGACGCCCGCGCCTACAGTTACCTGCCCGAATCGGTAGCCGCCTTCCCCGATGGGAAGAATTTTGTAGCCCTGATGGATAAAGTTGGGTTTAAAAATACCAAAAACCGCCCGCTTGCGTTTGGTATCTGTTCTATTTATACGGGCGTTAAATGATTAAATACCGCTACCTGCTTACAGTTGTGCTAATGCTATCGGGCAAATTTTTATTTGCCCAGGAAGCCGTGCATGCCTGGGCCAGCGGTGCCGACCAGCGCGATCTGAGTTTCGGCTTTACCTTTCAGTACGTAAGCACCGATTTTAAAATCATCAAAAAACCCAACTGGCGTTCTCCTTTTTACGACCCGCAAGATGGCCATTTGGTAACCGACTCATTAAACAGTATCAGCTCAAAATCTTCTCCGGGTTTTAGTATTGGTTTTATCACCCGTTATCGTTTAACGGAGCATTTGGAGGCACGCCTTACCCCAACGCTGGTATTCGCTGATAGGCTGCTGGAATACGAATATAACAGCCCAACCGGTAACCCGCTTTTGGCTACAAGTGCTGTTGCCACAAAAGGCAATGTTTTAGAACAGCAGGTACAAACCACTATGGTGGAGTTTCCGCTGTCTTTAAAAATTAAATCTGATAGGATAGGGAATTTTAGAGCCTATATGATAGGCGGAGTTAAATATTCCATGCTCATTAGTTCAAAAAAGAATGATGACAAACTGGCTCCGGTAGATAAACTGGTGAAAAATATGAACGGTTTTGCATCGTATGAGGCCGGCCTTGGTTTCGATTTGTACTTCGAATATTTCAAGCTATCGCCCGAGTTTAAAATCTCTAACTCTTTCAAAAATGTTTTAGTGCCCGAAAATACCCCTTACTCGCGGCCCATCGACAAGCTTTTTCTGCATCAGATTATGTTGAGCTTTTATTTTGAGTAATCAAAATGTCTTTTTGACAGGTATGTATTTTACCTGACGGTATATTTTTCCTTAGTAAAATTAAAAATCTTAATTTCGCTGCTTAGTCGTTAAATTACCTATGGCAAAAATTGCACTAATAACCGGCGCCACCTCAGGCATCGGCGAAGCATGCGCTAACGTATTCGCACGCGAGCGCTACGATCTGATTTTAACCGGTCGCCGGTTGGATAGGCTGGAAGTACTTGCTGCCCATCTGCGCGAAGAATACAATGTAAACGTAACCTTACTGCAGTTTGACGTGCGCGACCGCGATGAAGTAATTAAACAATTAGAGGCCTTACCCGATGACTGTAAACAGGTAAATGTACTGGTTAACAACGCTGGCCTAAGCCTTGGTCTTGAACCGATACAGCAAGGTAGCTATGACGATTGGGACACCATGCTGGATACCAACGTAAAGGGCTTATTATACGTAAGCAAAATAGTAGCTAACTGGATGGTTAATAACGGCTTCGGCCATATCATTAATATCGGTTCGATAGCAGGCAAAGAGGTTTACGCTAATGGTAACGTATATTGCGCCACCAAACATGCGGTTGATGCACTGAATAAAGCCATGCGTATAGATTTGCTGCCGCACGGTATAAAAGTTACGGCCGTACATCCCGGCGCGGTGGAGACTGAATTTTCTGAAGTGCGTTTTAAAGGAGATAAAGCCCGTGCAAAGAAAGTTTACGAGGGGTTTGAATCGCTGGTGGCTGCGGACGTAGCCGAGACCATCTGGTTTGCCGCATCGCGCCCTGCGCATGTAAATATTAACGAATTAATTGTAATGCCAACCGCGCAATCGGGAGGAATTAATATATTTAGAAAGCAGTAGGAGAGTCCGGAAGTCGGAAAGACGGGAAGTCCGAAAGACAGAAGGGGTTCGTACTATCGAGCTAAACAGAGTAAATAAAAGTCATCTGGACTTTCGGTCTTTCCGACTTCCGGACTAAAATGTAACATCATCCGGACTTTCCGACTTTCGGTCTTCCGGACTTAAAAAAAAGAACATGTCACTCATACAAACTATAGATCAGGATATCAAACAAGCCATGCTGGCTAAAAATGATGTTAAACTGCGCGGACTGCGGGCCATTAAATCGGCTTTGCTGCTGGCTAAAACAGAGAAAGGTGCTTCGGAAGAGATAACCGAAGAAACCGAAATTAAAGTGCTGCAAAAACTGATCAAACAACGTAACGAATCGGCCGATATTTATAAATCGCAAAACCGCGAAGATCTTTTTAAGGTAGAGGCAGAAGAAATGGAGGTAATTTCGGCTTACCTTCCCAAACAAATGGAGCGTGCCGATGTGGAAGCCTTTTTAAAGGATTTGATAGCAAGGGTAGGGGCAACATCTGTAAAAGATATGGGTAAAGTAATGGGTGCTGCCAATAAAGAACTGGCCGGCAAAGCCGATGGTAAAACAATATCTGAAGTGGTAAAACAATTGTTAGCATAAATTTGCTTAATTAACTTGTTACTAACACACAATAAGCTATTTTTATAACGATATAGTTTGTTTTTATACCGAATTGTAAAACAGGCTAATTAGCTAAAAAAGAAAGAAATCAGAGGAAAATATGGATCTCGTACTTAAAGAGAAAGACGATTTTAAATACGTTGACGAAGGCAAAGGCGAGGTGCTGTTGTTACTGCATGGCTTAATGGGCGCGTTAAGTAACTGGGAAGAGGTTGTTGCGGAATTTAGCAAAGATTACCGGGTGATTATCCCGATGCTGCCAATTTATGATTTACCGATCCTGACTACTGGCGTACGCACTCTATCAAAATATGTGCACCGGTTTGTAAAAAAAATGGGCCTGGCTAATGTTACGCTGTTAGGCAATTCGCTTGGCGGGCATGTGGGCTTAATTTATACATTGGCCCATCAGGAGTATGTGAAGGCGTTGGTGCTTACCGGTAGCTCTGGTTTATACGAGAATGCTTTTGGCGGCTCGTTTCCGCGCCGCGAGAGTTACGATTTTGTGAAAGAAAAAGTGGCATTTACCTTTTATGACCCGGCTGTGGCTACCAAAGAACTGGTTGACGAGGTTTTCACCACTATTAACGATCGTAATAAGGTGATCCGCATCCTGGCTATGGCTAAATCTGCCATTAGGCATAATATGGCTAAAGAGGTGCATAAGATAGAGGTACCAACGGCGTTAATATGGGGGCGTGATGATAAAATCACCCCGCCCGATGTTGCGGTTGAGTTTAGCCAGCTGATTCCAAATTCGGAGTTACACTGGATAGATAAATGCGGACACGCCGCCATGATGGAGCGCCCGCAAGAATTTAACGCTATATTACGGCCGTTTTTAGATAAAATAAAAAACAAATAGCATGCTTGCAATTGAACTGGTTACCAACCCTATCCCATCGGTACATACCTCTGATACCATTCAGCAGGTGCTTGACCGTATGATAGAGTTCAGGGTAAGGCACCTGCCAATTGTAAACGAAGAACAGTTTTTAGGCCTGGTAGCCGAGTCGGATTTAATGACCGAGCCTGACCATCAAACGCCGATTGGCGCTTTAGCGCTTTCACTGATTAATCCATACGTGTTAGAGCATCAGCATATTTATGATGTAATGCGTTTGTTTTACGAGCAACGCTTAACCGTTATCCCTGTATTAAGCGTAGAGAAGAATTACCTCGGGATGATCTCGATCAATACCATGGTTGAATACTTTGCCGGTCTAACTTCATCGGCCGATCCGGGAGGGATTATTGTGCTGGAGATTGGAAATAAAGACAATTCGCTGGCACATATGGCACAGATTGTAGAATCGGACAATGCACAGGTGCTGAGTTCATACATCCGCAGCTTTCCTGATTCAACCCGGCTGGAAGTTACCCTGAAAGTTAACAAACAGGATATTTCCAATATTACTGCAACCTTCCTGCGTTACGGATATGATATCAAAGCCACTTTTAATCATGCAGATCATGATGATGGTTCTAAAGACCGTTATGATTCGTTAATGAATTACCTGAACATATAAGCTCCCCCAAAATGAAAATAGCGATATACGGCAGGCAATTTAATGATACGGCGCTGCCGTTTATACAACAGGTATTTGATAACCTGGCCCAGCACAATGCCGAAATTTACGTGCATCATTTACTGGAGGGTTATTTAACCGGTCGCATTGTTACGGCTAATTATAACATTCTGCAGCCCGGTACCGATTTAAAGGGGTTTATAGATGTATTTGTAACCATTGGCGGCGATGGTACACTACTGGATATGGTAAGCGTGATCCGCGATAGCGGTATCCCGGTTATCGGGATCAATTTTGGCAGATTAGGCTTTTTGGCCAGTGTAAATAAAAATGATATTGCTGCTGCAATTTATGCCGTAGTAAACAACCAGTTTACTTTAGATAGCCGGGAGTTGCTGAATCTTGAATCGGACGTTAAAGTTTTTGGCGATGATAATTTTGCGCTGAATGATATCACCATCCATAAACGCGATGATGCGGCGATGATTACCATCCACACCTATCTGAATGGTGAGATCCTTAACTCCTACTGGGGCGATGGTATTATCATCTCTACGCCTACGGGTTCAACTGCTTATTCGTTAAGTTGTGGTGGTCCAATTATTTTCCCGCAATCAAACAGTATATCCATTACCCCAATATCTCCGCATAACCTGAATGTGCGCCCGGTAGTATTGCCTGATGATAGCGTACTGACCTTTGAGGTGGAAACCCGCAGTGCCAATTACCTGGTAAGCTGCGATTCGCGCACCGCAGTTATAGAGCAATCCATGAAGTTTACCATTAATAAAGCGGCATTTAAGCTAAATTTAATCCGCCTGAATAATGAAAGCTATTTAACTACGTTAAGGAACAAGCTGCTTTGGGGATTAGATGTCCGCAATTATTAATTGAGCGGAAGCCTAAAGCAGAAAGCCGGATCATAAGGTTATGAGCGAACAGACTGGATTTGTTTTTTTTGATAATAAGAAATGCATTTTTGCTGCCTTTAGCTTTTTGCGTTCCATTTTTAGTTCAATTTTAAATAAGAAAAGCATTTTTCTGGCTTTAAGCTTTCTGCTTTTGGCTTTCAACTTAAAAGCGCAAACCTGGGAGGCCGGTGCCTTTGCTGGTGGTTCGGGCTATATTGGCGAATTAAACCCGCGCAACCCCATAAAGCCAAGCGGTGGGGCGGTAGGTTTATTTGTACAGCGAAACCTTACGCCTTACGCCTCATTTAAATTAAACTACAACTTCGGGACGATAAGCGGTGCCGACAGCACATCAAACGACGAGCAGTTGAGGCAGCGTAACCTCAGCTTCCGTACCCATATGAGCGAGTTTAGCCTGCAAATGGAGTTTAACTTTATGAAGTATACGCCGGGCGCCGATTTTAATCATTTTTCGCCTTATGTTTACTTTGGGATAGGGGCTGTGGCGTTCAACCCAACAGCAACTTATAAAAACGAGGAATACGATTTACGCCCTTTAGCTACCGAAGGTGTAGCTTATCCGGGCGTAGCCCTGGTGATCCCTTACGGGGTAGGTATGAAATACAATTTTGCCACCTCATGGAATATCATGGCCAGTTTGGGTTACCGTTATGTACACTCCGATTATCTGGATGATGTTAGGGGGACTTACCCAAATCGGGCCAACCTCACCCCGTTATCGGCTGCCTTGTCCGACCGCTCTGGCGAGAAAACAGGTGTTTATACCGGCGTACCCGGCACTATGCGCGGCGATTTCCGCGGTAACGATATTACTATGTTTGTCGGCTTTTCTATCTCCTTTACTTTCCTTACTACCAACTGTTATTATTAGTAGCCAATTGATATAGCTATTGCGTTTGTCATTGCGAGGTACGAAGCAATCGCAACTTGAAGAACGGTTCTGCTTATGCGCGATTGCTTTGTATATCGCAATAAAAACAAATCTACTAAATATTTAGTTTGAAAGATAATAAGCCAGCTAACTGTAGCGTTGTATAAATAATTAAGCTGGGCAAAAGACTTTAAGGTCAGTTGCTTAGCCAATTATTAACCTTAAAACTTACAACCATGGCCGAACTAAACCAAGCCCCCGCTAAAGCGGGCGGTAGCACCCGCAAAAAACTCTCAACCCGTGTAGATCTGACTGCAATGGTCGATCTTGCCTTTCTATTGGTTACTTTTTTCATGCTGACAACATCTCTCACAAAACCCAAGGCGATAGATATAGCCATGCCGAATGATGAAACTCCACCCGGACCTGTGGCTGCATCGCGCACGGTAACCCTTTGTTTGGGGAAGAATAATCAATTAGTTTATTACCGTGGCGAAATTGATAAGCCGATTGATGGGTTCCAGGTTTCAGGCTATAATAAGGACTTACGCGAAGCCCTAATAAGTACATCAGCAAAAATTAAAGCGCAGACCGGCAAACCAATGATTGTTTTGATTAAACCAAGTAACCATTCCATCTACCAAAACCTGGTGAATACGATAGACGAACTGAACATCATTAAAACAAGTATTTACGCTGTGGCTGATATCTCCCCAAAAGATATCGATCTGTTGAAGGAAAAGAATATTTTTTAGATACATAGTATTGGCGCACTGCGTTGGAAAAAATGACCTCGTTCTAAATAAACAAGAAAAGTCGCGCGAAGCGACTTTTCTTGTTTAACATATCTTCCGGACTTCCCGACTTTCGGTCTTCCTGACTATCCGTTAAATTATGTTAATTTTCTTTTTGGGCATATAATAAATAAATTGAAACTAAGTTTTACCTTTGTCCCCTGAAATTTTTGGGCGGATAGTCCTTAATATCAGGTAAAATCGTGGATAGGTGTTATCATCTTGTCCCGGAAAATGAAGAAACAGTGTCATCAAAATTGAGTATAACCACTCCAATGGTTCAGATCCCGGCAGGGAATTTTTGTCAGCAGCATGGGATATAAAGATCAGATTGATTTAACGAGATTACCTCAGCACGTGGCTATTATTATGGATGGTAACGGCCGCTGGGCAAAAGGCAAAGGTAAACTGCGCGTTTTCGGGCATCATAACGGCGTTATCTCTGTTAGCGATGTAGTGGAAGGCGCCGGCGAAATAGGCGTTAAATATTTAACGCTGTACACCTTCAGCGCCGAAAACTGGAACCGCCCAACTTTAGAGGTTAATGCCATTATGGAATTGCTGGTGAGCACCATCAACAAGGAGATTAAAAAACTGATGGCTAACAACGTGCGATTGAACGCCATTGGCGATTTAGAGATGCTGCCCAAAAAGTGTTATAAAGAACTGATGGGCGCGATAGAAAAAACGTCGGCCAATACCGGTTTAACATTAACACTGGCTTTAAGTTATGGATCGCGACGCGAAATTGTACAGTCTGCGCAGAAGATAGCAGCCAAAGTTTTAAGCGGCGAGTTAAAGATGGAAGATATTAACGAAGATGTGTTTGCCAACAACTTATACACCGCCAATATGCCCGACCCTGAGCTGCTGATCCGTACCAGCGGCGAGTACCGCATAAGTAACTACCTGCTTTGGCAAATAGCCTATGCCGAGCTTTATTTTACAGCAAAATTATGGCCCGATTTCCGCAGGGAAGACCTGTACGAGGCTATTTTAGATTACCAGCAACGCGAGCGCCGCTTTGGCAAAACCAGCGAGCAGGTAAACTAAATTTTTAACTTTAACACTTTTTAACAACTGTATAAACTATTTTTAGCCACCAAAATATTCGGATGAATAAATATATTTTCGCTATTCTTTTTTCAGTGCTAAGTGGCGTGGCCATGGCTCAGATCCCCGGTCAACAGCGTGGGGGCGTAAGGCCAACAATTGCCGCCGATAGTTTAAGCTACCTTAATCCTCGACTATATACTATAGGTGATGTTACTGTAACCGGTGTTAAAAATTTGGACCCGGTAACCCTGCTGCAAATTTCAAAATTAGTTAAAGGCGACCAGATCAACCTGCCCGGCGAAGCATCGGCCAAGGTGATTAAAGACCTTTGGGAACAAGGCCTTTTTGATGACGTAAAACTGAACGTTGTAAAAATCAACATCGATACGATCTACCTTGAAATTGCCGTAACCGAGCGCCCACGTTTATCGCGTATGCACATTACCGGTATCCGTAAAGGCGAGATTGAAGATGTACAAAAGAAACTGACCGATAAAACCGGCAAAATCGTAAACGAAAACTTATACAATACTACTACCGGTATCATTAAAAAGCACTTCGCCGAGAAAGGTTTCCTGAACGCTACGGTAAAGATCACCCAAAAGCCGGACCCGGGAGATGCTAATAACGTGATATTAGAGGTAGCTGTAGATAAAAAGGAGAAGGTAAAAATCAATAAAATAACTTTTGAAGGTAATAAGGTGTTTAGCGATGCCAGGCTGAAAAAGTTTATGAAAGATACCCGCCAAAAGAAATTCTACAACCTTTTTGGCTCAAAGAAATTTAAGCAGGATAAATACGAGGATGATAAGCAACTACTGCGCGATAAGATGCAGGCAGCCGGTTACCGCGATGCGGAAATTGTTTCAGACTCTGTTTGGGCACACGATAATAAAACGGTTGATATTAAAATCAAGGTTTTTGAAGGCCGCAAGTATTACTTCGGTAACATCAAATTCTCGGGCAGCGCACGTTACGAAGCCGCTTTCCTGAAAGAAAAGATCCTTAAGATTACTAAAGGCGATAAATTTAGCGAGGACGAGTTAGACAAACGCTTAAACGGCCCTACTCAAAACAGCGACGATTTAAAATCACTGTATCTGAATGATGGATATCTTACTTGCGAGATTAACCCGGTACAAAGTAACCCGTATAACGATACCATCGATTTGGATATCCGGATTTACGAAGGCCCGCGTTATACTATTAACCGTATTATATTAAAAGGTAACGATGTTACCAACGATAAGGTAGTACTGCGCGAGATCACCACCAAACCAGGTCAAACCTTCTCTAAAGAAGCCATTGTACGCAGTACCCGTGAGCTGGCCCAGTTAGGTAACTTTGATGAGCAAAAAATCGAGCCTACTCCAACCAACATTAACCAACAGGATGGTACGGTAGATATACTTTATAAGGTAGTTGAAAAACCATCAGACCAGGTAGAGCTATCGGGCGGTTTTGGTGGCGGCCAGTTAGTAGGTACTTTGGGTTTAACCTTTAACAACTTCTCTATCCGTAACCTATTTAACCTGAAAGCTTACAAGCCACTGCCTAAAGGCGATGGCCAGAAACTAAGCTTACGTGGTCAGGCTAACGGTAGTAACTATCAAAACTACTCGTTCACCTTCTCTGAGCCTTGGTTGGGTGGTAAAAAACCTATCTATTTTGCTTTAAGCGCTTATACACAGTTAAGCTCAACAGGTCGTTATTATGATAAGAGTGATAGCCGTTACAACTACCTGCGTATTAATGGTGTTGGTATTACCTTAGGTAAGCGTTTAAGATTCCCGGATAACTACTTCCAGTTGAACTACTCGTTAAACTACGATCACTACACGTTAGATAACTTTGCCGGATACCTGTTCAGCAATGGTACATCGCATAACATTAAACTAACCCAGGAGTTAAGCCGTAACTCGCTTGATGCGCCTATTTTCCCTACACAGGGTTCAAACATCAAGTTTACCGTTCAGGCTACGCCGCCATACTCGTTGTTTAACCATACCAACTATGCTATAGCTACTCCTGCCGAGCGTTATAAATTTGTTGAGTACCACAAATGGAAATTTGATGCGCAGTGGTTCACCCGTATTTATGGTAAGCTGGTATTAATGTCGCAAACCAGGTTTGGTTTCTTAGGCTACTATAACTCAGCAGTAGGCCAATCACCGTTCGAGCGTTTTAAAGTGGGTGGTGATGGTATGCAGAGCTACCAGTTTTTACAGGGTAGCGAAATTATCGGTTTACGTGGTTATAAAAACTTCTCTATTGTGCCTAACGGCTCAACCTACACAGCCGATAATAACCCGGGAAGCCCGATTTATAGCAAATACACTATGGAGTTACGTTACCCGGTTATGGCCAGCCAGTCGGCTACTATATTCCTGTTAACTTTTGCCGAAGGCGGTAACACCTGGAACAGCTTTAACCAATACAATCCGTTTAACGTTAGGCGTTCGGTTGGTGTTGGTGCACGGATCTTCCTGCCAATATTTGGTTTACTTGGTTTAGATTATGGTTATGGCTTTGATAAAATACCGGGCATTCCTGATGCTAATAAAGGCCAGTTCCATTTTTCAATTTCGCAAAGCATTACCGGCGGATTTAATTAACTTTGAAAAAATTAGATTTGAATATGAAAAAGATAATTTTAACACTGACTTTTACGTTGATAGCTTTCACCGCAGCATTTGCGCAGCGTTTTGGCTATGTAGATTCGGAGTACATTTTAAAGCATGTGCCTGATTACGCATCGGCGCAAAAGCAACTTAGTGTATTATCTGAACAGTTTCAAAAAGATGTTGACGGTAAGTTTGCCGAGATTGATCGCCTGTATAAAGCTTATCAGGCCGATCAGGTACTGATGACCGGAGATATGAAAAAACGCCGTGAGGCCGAGATCGTAGAAAAAGAAAAAGCCGCTAAAGATTTTCAGCGCCAAAAATTTGGCCCGGATGGCGAGCTGTCTCAACGTAGCACCCTGTTGGTAAAACCTATTCAGGATAGAGTTGCCAAAGCGGTACAAGCCGTAGCCGAAGGAGAGAATCTGGACTTTATGTTCGACAAAAACAGCGAAGTGATAATGTTATACGCTAATCCGCGTTATGATAAAAGCGCAACCGTAATAACCCGCCTGGGCCTTAAACCCGGCGTTTTTGCCAAGTAAATTTTATATAAAATAGCATAAATTTAAAAACAAAGAACAAGTAACAAGATCAAATGAAAAAATTATTATTTAGTGCTTTAATTGCCGGATGTGTATTGTTATCGGCTGGCATTGCAAACGCACAAACCAAAATCGGACATATCAATTTTCAAGCCTTAGTAACAGGCGATCCATCTTTCAAAGGTATCCAAACTCAGATTGAGACTTACACCAAAACTTTTGCCGATCAGCAAAAAGGTTACCAGGACGAGTTACAAACTAAAGGCGCTGAATACGATGCAAAACGTGCTACCATGACTGATGCTGTACGTTTAAAAGCTGAAAGCGATTTGCAAGACCTTAACAAACGTTTAACGGATTTTAACCAAACTGCACAAAACCTGATCACTCAAAAATCAAACGAGTTGTACAAACCACTTGTTGATAAAATGAAAGCTGCAATTGCACAGGTTGCTAAAGAAAAAGGTTACGCTTACGTAATCGATTCTTCACAAGTTGAGTTATTGGTATCTCCTGAAGCTGATGATTTAACTGCTTCTGTTAAAGCTAAAGTTGGTGGTGGCGCTGCTCCGGCTGCAACTGCACCTGCAAAAAAATAATTAATCCCCGATTAAATAAAATTGCAAAGCGCCCCGATTATCGGGGCGCTTTTTTTAGTTTTACGCTGTGCTAAATAATCAACCCATAGGTGTATTTGATTCAGGCTTTGGCGGCCTTACGGTGTTCCGGTCTATATTGGAACAGTTACCGGGTTACGATTATATCTATTTTGGCGATAATGCCCGTGCACCTTACGGTAACCGCTCGTTCCAATCCATTCACCAATACACCTGGGAATCGGTTCAGTGGTTGTTTAAGCAAGGTTGCCCGTTGGTGATCCTGGCCTGCAATACCGCATCGGCCAAGGCCCTGCGTACTATTCAGCAACGCGATCTGCCAACTACCGAAGATCCATCAAGACGGGTATTAGGTGTAATTCGCCCAACGGCTGAAGTTATTGGCAATTATAGCAAGACCGGAGAATTAGGGGTATTAGGTACCAAAGGCACCGTGCAATCCGGATCGTACCTTACGGAGATCGAACACTTTTTCCCCGAGATGAAAGTTTATCAGCAAGCTTGCCCCCTTTGGGTACCGCTGATAGAAAACGGCGAGTACGACAAACCCGGTGCCGATTACTTTATCAAATCATACCTTGACCAGGTAATGGCGCAATCAGCCAATATTGACACCCTTTTACTGGCCTGTACGCATTACCCGCTGTTGCAGGATAAGATCAAAGCCTACCTGCCGGATAATATCAACATCATAGCCCAGGGCGATATCGTAGCCCAAAGCCTGGTTGATTACCTGCAACGCCATCCCGAAATGGAAACCCGCCTAAGTAAAAACAATACCCAACAGTTTTTCACCACTACAGATGATACCGCCGACTTTGACTATCATGCCTCGCTGTTTTTCGGTGCGGAGGTGAAATCGGAGTTTGTATCGATGAAATAGGACCGCTGATTTAAATGATTTTTTTGATTACGCTGATTGCGCCGCTTTGCCATTGCGAGGTACGAAGCAATCGCGGATAAGCAGAGCCGTTTTTTCAAGTTCGCGATTGCTTTGTACCTCGCTATAATAAAGCTGATTTTCCATAACCACCCTGATCAAAAAAAACATTTAAATCAGCGGTTCAGATATACTCTACCAAACCAGTCAACTATTCACAATTCACTGCTCACCACTCACTCCTTTTTATTAAGTTTGCAGCTTAATTTAATATTCGGGTTGACTGCTTATATCATATACTTTGCCGTTGCACTTGGGCTGTTTGCTTTTGCAGGCCTGTTTACACTGGTGGGTGTATATGCCGAGCGGAAGATCTCTGCCCTGATACAAGACCGCCTTGGCCCTACCGAGGTAGGTAAATACGGAACCTTGCAAACCCTGGCCGATTTTGTAAAGCTGCTTCAAAAAGAACTGATTATCCCCGCTGCTGCTGATAAATGGATGTTTATGGCTGCCCCGGCTATTATTTTTGTGGGCGTTTATCTGGGCTTCGCCACACTACCCTGGGGACCGGGTTTGGTGCCATCGAAGATAAATTTGGGATTATATTACCTTATCGCCATTATCTCTGTAGAGACTTTAGGTATCCTGATGGCAGGTTGGGGATCGAACAATAAATATTCTATACTCGGCGCTATGCGTTCGGTTGCGCAGATTATTTCGTATGAGATTCCGGCTGGTTTTGCGCTGATTTCGGTGGTGATGATTGCGCAGAGTTTAGATTTGCAAACGATATCGTACCAGCAGGGGATCTTATCGCCGGAGCATACCAAATTTTTAGGATTGTGGGATGTATCTAAAACGGGGGGCTTGCTGAGCTGGAATATTTTCCGTGCCCCGCATTTAATCATTGCATTTGTAATTTACTTTATAGCCGGGCTGGCCGAAAGTAATCGCGCACCATTTGATATCCCCGAAGCGGAATCAGAACTGGTAGCCGGGTTTCATACCGAGTTTACTGGTCTGCGGTTTGCTTTTGTTTTCTTAGCCGAATACTCCATGATGTTTTTGGTATGTATGGTAGCCGTAGTAGTATTTTTAGGCGCCTGGAATACGCCGCTGCCAAACATGGGAACGTTAAAATTAGCCAACTGGACTACAGGTGCAGGCTGGGGTATATTTTGGATAGCGATGAAAACATTAACACTAATAGCCGTACAAATGTGGATCAGGTGGACACTGCCCCGATTTAGGGTTGATCAACTGATGAACCTGTGCTGGAAAGTATTAACCCCGCTGGCATTCGCTTGTATGATCATCTCGGGGCTTTGGAGGGTGTTTGTGATGTAGGTTAGTCCGGAAAGTCGGGAAGACCGGAAGATAGAATAGTAATCGGTGAAATCAAAAAAATAAATCTGTGAAATCAAGCACATGAGTGTAATAAAAGGCATAACAACAGCGTGGAAGGGGTTAACATTAACTCTTCAGCACTTTGTTGCGCCTAATAAAAAGCGCGATGTGCAGCGGGTATCGGCCGATAATTACTTTAAGAAACTGGAAGAAGGTACCAACACCATCCAGTATCCAGCGCAGCAATTGCCCGTGCCCGAAGTGGGGCGCTACCAACTGGATGTAGAGATGGACGATTGCATTGTATGCGATTTGTGCGCCAAGGTTTGCCCTGTTGATTGTATCACTATCGATTCTATTAAAGCTACCGAGGCTATCGGCCAAACATCCGACGGGACTACCAAACGCCTTTACGCCGCCAAGTTTGATATCGATATGGCTAAGTGCATGTACTGTGGCCTGTGTACCATTGTATGCCCAACCGAGTGCATTGTAATGACCAACCAGTACGATAAAACGGTTTTCGAATTGCGCGACCTGACCTACACATTTGCAGATATGCCTGCCGCGGAAGCCCAGGAAAAACGCGATTTGTTTGATAAGCAACAAGCTGAAAAAGCCGCCGCTAAAGAAGCCGCCATCAAAGCAAAGGGGGGAGCCGCATGAATTTAACCACTATCCTTTTTTATGTGATGGCTTTTATCACGCTCGGTTCGGCCTTATTTGTGGCTTACAGCGGGAGTTTGGTGCGGTCGGTGTTTATGTTTTTTATTACGCTGTTTGGTTTGGCCGGCTTATACGTTTTTGCCCTGGCCGATTTTGTAGCCATCACGCAGATTGTAATTTACGTTGGCGGGATCCTGGTGCTGATTTTGTTTGCCTTCATGTTATCCAACAAAGAAACTTTAAGCACCCTGAAACGGGAAAGCAGCATCTTTATCGGTTTCAAAAATTGGCCTTCGTTAATACTATCTATGTTGTTTTTTGTGGTGATAGTGAGTGTGATCTTAAAAGCCATGCCCGATAAGTTGATTTGGATAAGTCAGGCTGTGAAGGCTGGCGATACTTTTAAACCAACCGATACCACCGCCAACAATTTAGGCATCAACTTAATGACGCGGTATTTGCTGCCCTTCGAGGCTATCTCCATCCTGTTACTGATGGTGCTGGTTGGCGCGGCCCATTTATCACGAAAGGAGGGCGGGCAATGATCTCATTAACGCATTTCCTAATCATTAGCGCGGCGCTGTTTTGTATCGGGCTTTACATGGTGATCACCAAAAGCAACGCGATACAGGTGCTGATCGGTATCGAGCTGATCTTGAACGCTGCCATCCTGAACCTGGTAGCCTTTGGCCGCTATGATAAACTGAACAACAACGGCCAAACATTTGCCATATTTGCCATTGTATTAGCTGCTGCCACAACCGCGGTTGCGCTGGCCATTATACTGAACGTGTACCGCAAGTACAAAACCATTGAACCGGATAAAATTGACCAACTAAAAGACTGATGAAGAGATAAGAACATTAATGTAGCACTAACCAAATAAAAGGAAAAATGAAGAAGCTGATCTTACTTTTATTGCTGCTGTCGCCGGGGTATTTACTGGCGCAAAATAAAGCGGTTGTCCACAAAAAAACGGTGAAAGCCAAAGCTAAGTCAGATCAGATCCTTTGGATTTTGGATAGCGTAAAAGTGAGGCAGGAAGTGATGGATGCTACCATTAAACACACGGATATTGCGGACATTACGATGCTATCTAAAGACGAGGCACAAAGCCTGTATAAAGTGGATAACGTAGGGATAGTGACTACAAAAACTAAAGCCAGGAGAGATTATAAAGCTGTTTTTAGCGCTATTTCTCCTGAATACAAAAAATACCTGGCCGATAACTCGAATGCCGACACCGACATTGCCTATTATATTGATGGCGTAAAAGTTGACGAAGTAAGGCCGCTGAATACCATTTGGAACGTATCAAAAAAAGCAATGTTACTTGTTTTTAAACCCCATGGTATTAACGAAAATGATAAAGGCCCGGTGGCTTTAATTATAAAAAATAAAGAAATTGGACAATAGCATCCTTATACATAACAACCAGCCAATTGAAAGACTGATGAAAAAGCTGATCTTGCTTTTATTGGTGGGGTTGCCAGTTTGTTTACTTGCACAGAATAACCAAAAGTTTATTTTGAAAGAATTGCCACCAATAACTAATGGCACCCCTTTATATTTACTGGATGATAAAGAAATAACAAGAAAGACAGCTGCTAAAATTAAAAGTGAAGACATTGCTTCAATTGACATCATTCAACCTCCGGCTTCTATTCAGATTTATAAAAAGAAAGGTAAGAACGGAGTTGTTATGCTTATATCCAACAAAGTTGCCTTTGAAGCATATCGGGTTAATCTTTATGCTTTTAGTGCAGCATATCACGAATATCTTGATAATCATAAAGATGATTCACATATCACTTATATTGTTGACGGCAAAATCCTTAGTAAAATGATTGCTCCAGGAGTATTATATGGTCTTAAACAAGAACATATAAAGAATGTAGAGTTTGCTGATAGTCGAATCAAAGGTGAAGCAATAGTCAAAATTATTACAACCAAAAATTAATCCTTGCAAACCATCCTAACACATAGCAACCCAATCATCACGTACACGCTTATAGCAGTGCTGATGCCTTTGGCTGCTTTTGTAATTAATGCTTTGGTGCTGCATAAAGGGAGCCGGGTTAGTGGTTGGGTATCTACTTTAGCTGTCGCGATCAGTACGGTTTGTTCGGTTTTTGTGTTTACGCATGTTTGGAATACCGGGCAATACCTGCACGAACAGCAGATTTGGTTTACAATTGGCGATACCCGCATTTACGCCGGGCTGTTGCTGAATAACCTTTCGGTATTGCTGATGCTCCTGGTATCCGTAATAGCGCTGCCGGTACACGTTTACGGCACAGCCTACATGAAAGGCGATCCGCATTTCGGGCGGTATTTTACTTATCTGAGTTTCTTTTGTTTCAGCATGTTGGCCCTGGTAGTGGTTGATAATCTGGTGCTGGTTTATGCCTTTTGGGAGCTGGTGGGTTTTTCATCGTATCTGCTTATCGGTTTCTGGAATACGCGCGATAAGGCAGCACTGGCCAACAAGAAGGCTTTTATTATGAACCGCATCGGCGATATTGGCTTGCTTGCAGGTATCATGATCCTGTTTGCGCATTTCCATACGTTTGATCTGGATGCCCTGTTTGGCGCAAATGGTTTGATTAAACAGGCGGTTATCGATAACGGTCAATGGATCAGCGGAAGCGAAAGTATCCCGGCTATTTGGCAGTATGTGGCCTGCGGGGGAGTGATCCTGGCTGTCGCGGCAAAATCGGCACAGTTCCCTTTACATACCTGGCTGCCCGACGCAATGGAAGGGCCAACCTCAGTTTCGGCGTTGATACATGCGGCTACCATGGTGGCTGCAGGCGTGTTTTTACTGGGCAGGTTCTATTCATTCTTTACCCAGGGGGAATTAACTATCCTGGCGTTTATCGGCTGTTTTACGGCCTTTATGGCGGCCACTATCGCGCTCACGCAAAACGATCTGAAACGGATTCTGGCTTACTCAACCATATCGCAATTAGGTTTTATGGTAATGGCCATGGGGATTGGTGCCTACGCATCGTCGCTGTTCCATTTGGTTACGCACGCCTTTTTTAAATGCTTGCTGTTTCTTTCGGCGGGGATTATCATCCACGAGATGCAGCATTTGAAGGACGAACATCAGTTGGATATCGATCCGCAAAATATCCTGTACATGGGGGGGCTGCGTAAAAAGCTGCCTTTAACTTTTATTGTTTTTGCAATAGCCGCTTTGGCTTTGGCTGGTGCGCCGCTTACTTCGGGTTATCTTTCTAAAGATGGTATCCTGATCCAAACCTTTGAATGGGCGGGCGAACGTAGCTGGTTTTATAACATTGTGCCGGTACTTGCCTTGTTTACCGGCGTGCTGACGGCCTTCTACATCGGCCGACTGATGTTCCGGGTTTTCTTCGGCGAGTTTGAGCAGGAGCGGATTAACCCGCACATCCACGCGCACTTTACCGATGGTGATTTATCCTATAAAATACCCTTGATATTTTTGGCGATCTGCTGTTTGTTCCCGATATTCTCACTTAACCCCTTCTTTCACGAGGATGCCTGGGTAATGAAGGGGTTGGCCGTGACCGATCAACTGGCGCGGATGAATCCGTATCATAACATCATCCCCATAGGGGTAACTTTAGCCAGTGTGTTTGTGGTCTACTGGGCTTATTCCATTTACGTATCCGAAAAGCGGAAACTGTTCCCGCAGCATACCTTCCTGTTCAAACTATCGTACAACGAGTGGTATATCGACAGGTTTTATAATGGGAGCATTGTAAAAGGCATCTTATCGTTAAGCGCCGCATTGTTCTGGTTTGATAGAACGGTTATCGATGGTTTCATCCATCTGCTCTCGAAAATCACCTTAGGCCTGGCTGCGCTAACCCGTTGGATGGATAAGTACGTTGTTGATGGCGTTTTGCACGCGCTGGCGGCTATTGTTGTGGCGATAAGTAATTTTGCACGGGGTTTCCAAACCGGGAAGGTGCAATACTATATATTTAGCATGCTGGCCGTAATACTGGCATTTTTTATTTATAAAATACTGATCTGATAATTTGATGAACATATTAACCATCCTGATTTTTATACCTGTGCTGTTTGCCCTGATTATCTGGGCAATGCCATCGGCATGGCGGGGTAGTTTTAAATTTATAACGCTGGCCGCTACACTAATACAGTTAGGCCTTGCGCTTTTTATCTATTTTCATTTTAAAACCGGGACGGCTTTTGGCGGAATTAACCAGGAGGCGCAGTACCAGTTTGTACAAAAAACGCATTGGATAAACTTGGCCCTGAGCGGTAATACCAAATTACAGATAGATTATTTTGTAGGGATAGATGGCATCTCGCTGGCCATGGTGGTGATGAGTTCGCTGGTGATGGTAATTGCTGCACTGGCATCGTGGGAGATTAAGAGCAATCTGAAAGGGTTCTTTATTCTTTTCCTGGTGCTGGATATGGCGGTAATTGGCGTGTTCTGCGCGTTGGATTTCTTCCTGTTCTACTTGTTTTACGAGTTAATGTTACTGCCGCTGTATTTTCTGATCGGGATGTGGGGCGGGGTACGGCGCGAGTATGCGGCTATTAAATTCTTTCTGTACACACTGTTTGGGTCGGTATTTATGCTGCTGGTGATGATTGGCCTGTATCTTTCGGTTCAGGACCCTGCCACGGGTAACCATACCTTCAATATGCTGACGATGATGAATCCGGCCAACTATATTCCGGGATCTATATTCGATAATGTTAACCAGTTTATGCTGTTTGGCGTGCATGCACGTACACTTGGGTTTATTATCCTGTTTATTGCTTTTGCTATTAAGGTTCCGGTGGTACCTTTCCATACCTGGCTGCCCGATGCACACGTGGAAGCGCCAACGCCGGTCTCGATCATCCTGGCCGGGGTATTGCTTAAAATTGGCGGGTATGGCATCATCCGCATCTGCGCGGGAATTTTTCCCGATGTGGCCTTATCCGGCGCTTACTGGATAGGTTTACTCGGGGTTATCTCCATATTATACGGTGCCTTAAACGCCCTTGCCCAACGCGATTTGAAACGTTTGATCGCTTATTCGTCCATATCGCATATGGGCTTTGTATTACTGGGCATTGCTTCGCTTACCCCGGAGGGGATCGGCGGCGCTATGATGCAGATGGTAAGTCACGGCTTTTTATCATCGATGCTGTTCTTTTTAGTGGGCGTGGTTTACAACCGCGTGCACGATAGGGATATTTACAGCTTCCGCGGGTTAAGCACACTGATGCCGCGATATACGGTATTTATCATGATTGCATTTTTTGCTTCGCTGGGGCTGCCAGGCTTCTCAGCATTTGTGGCTGAGGCATTCTCGCTGGCCGGGGCTTTTAAATCCTTCACCTTTAACGGACTGTTGCCGCAATGGCTGGCCGTTTGCGGAGTGATTGGTATTTTATTAAGTGCAGCCTACTTTTTATGGACGCTGCAGCGGATGTTCTTCGGCAAGGTATTGCTGAAAGGCGGCGAAGTATGGCAGCTGGCGCTGACAGATTTGAATATCCGTGAAACCCTAACTTTACTGCCTTTGGCTTTATTAGCTTTTGGCCTGGGCATTATGCCGGCCGTTGTATTTGATAATGTTAATGACTCGGTACTGGCAATGGTGCATTTCACTACTCATTTTATGACAAAGTAAGATGCAGGAGCTGTTACCTTTTATTACTTCCAAAATAAACGATATACTAAGCGGCTTACCCTTCTTTTGGCCCGAGGTGTTTTTATCGGTATTGTTTTTAGTTGTACTGATTACCGGTATTATTTTCAGGCGAAACGCTGCAGCTATTTGTCGTATTGTATCGGTATTGGGTATGTTGTTCATTATCTCGCTGGATGTTCCGCAATTATTTATAGACCCGGTTACGGTGCTTCCGCTATTTAGCGGGATGCTAACCTTAACCCATACCGCAACGGTATTTAAGCTGGCTATAGATGTGATCAGCATATTATTGCTGTTTTATTTTGCCTGGGATAAACAATTACGCGCGCATAAAAAAGGATTGGGCGATTTATATACCATCACCATTGCATCTATATTAGGTTTGCACCTGATGGTAATGGCGACTGATCTGCTTTCGGTTTACCTGTCTATCGAATTTGTGTCGCTGGCATCGTACCTGATGGTTGGTTATAAATCTGAACAGGGTTTTAGTGCGAGTGCTGGGTTGAAATATGTTTTATTCGGCGCGGCAGCATCGGCTGTGATGTTATATGGTATCTCGCTTTTATATGCGTTTACCGGGCACACTTATCTTGGTCCGCAGTTTAGCCAGGGGCTTGAAAAATTGAATGGCCTTAGCGTGAGTTTCGCGCTGGTGTTATTAATGGCGGGGATTGGGTTTAAACTCTCTTTCGTGCCCATGCATTTTTGGGTGCCCGATGTTTACCAGGGGGCGGCTACACCGGTTACTGCCTATCTTTCCACCCTGCCTAAAATTGCAGCCTTTGGGATGCTGCTGCATTTGCTGAGTCCTTTTATGCAAAGCTTTACCTGGGCAGGGTTCGATTTTCAGTTGTTTTTTTCGGTAATTGGTTTAATAACGATGGTAGCCGGCAACTTCGCGGCAGTAATGCAGCAGAATGTAAAGCGGATGCTGGCCTATTCAAGCATTGGGCATACTGGGTTCGCCTTGATAGCGATTGTAACCTATAGCCCGGCAGCACAGTCGGCATTGGTGTTTTATTTGAGCGTTTATGCGCTGGCTAATATTGGCGCGCTGATCCTGGCATCGTACTTTGCCAATGTCACCGGCGCCGAAAATGTTGACGGCTATAAAGGCCTGGGCTTTAAGTTACCGGCAGCTTCCGTTTGCTTTGTCATTATTTTAATTTCCCTTACAGGATTACCGGTCACCGCCGGGTTTATCGGTAAAGTATTGATCTTCCAGGCAGCTTACAGTAACTACCAGCAAATTCATAACGTTTGGTTAATGGCTTTAATGGGCACCGGCGCGCTCACTACGGTTGTAGCCCTGTTCTATTATATCAAGATCCCGCTTTATTTATTCCTGCGCAAAGCTGATGATAATCACGATTATCACGTATCTAACCAAAGCCTTTTGGTAGCGGTGATCCTCATTTCTGTACTGTTGGTTGGGTTAGGGCTGTTCCCCGATTATTTGATGAAGTGGTTGTAAACCAAAAACTTTGTCATTTGCGAGGTACGAAGCAATCGCGGATAGACAGAGCCGCTCTTCAAGTTCGCGATTGCTTCGTACCTCGCAATTGTAAAGGTTAAGTAATTCGGTAACAGAATTAGCTTTATATAATTAAAGCTAAATCGTTATGCGGAACATTAATAATGACCTTACAT
>Ga0116227_10000643_pt1 | contig 70445 bp, 61 predicted proteins | sample S1TSphgellanicum_FD_89693 | JGI IMG/M metagenome (GOLD analysis project Ga0116227, IMG submission 89693) | Host-associated microbial communities from peat moss isolated from Minnesota, USA - S1T2_Fb - Sphagnum magellanicum MG | ecosystem: Host-associated > Plants > Peat moss > Unclassified... | reverse complement strand
GTGACGTACAGCCAGTCGCGGATCTGCTGGCCGTCGCCGTAGACGGGCAGCGGCTTGCCCGCGAGGGCGTTGACGATCATCAGCGGGATCAGCTTCTCGGGGAAGTGATAAGGCCCGTAGTTGTTCGAGCAGTTGGTCGTGACCACCGGCAGGCCGTAGGTGTGGTGCCAGGCGCGCACGAGGTGGTCGCTGGCGGCCTTGCTGGCCGAGTAGGGGCTGTTGGGCTCGTAGGGATTGGTTTCGGCGAAGGGCGGGTCGCTGGGCTTGAGCGAGCCGTAGACCTCGTCGGTCGACACGTGGTGGAAGCGGAAGGCCTGCCGGTCGGCATCCGCCAGCGCGGTCCAGTGGGCCCGCGCCGCTTCGAGCAGCGTGAAGGTGCCGTCGACATTGGTGCGCATGAAGGCGCCGGGGCCGCTGATGGAGCGGTCCACATGGCTCTCGGCCGCGAAGTGCACGATGGCGCGCGGCTTGTGCGTGGCCAGCAGCGAGTCGACCAGCGCGCGGTCGCAAATGTCGCCCTGGACGAAGCTGTGGCGCGCGTCACCGTCGAGCGCCTTCAGGTTCTCGAGGTTGCCTGCGTAGGTCAGCACGTCCAGGTTGACCACGGGCTCGTCGGATTGGCGCAGCCAGTCCAGCACGAAGTTGCTGCCGATGAAGCCGGCGCCGCCGGTGACCAGGATCGTCATGGCTCAGGTCCGCCCGTACGTGTCTTCAAATCTCACGATGTCGTCCTCGCCCAGGTAGGAGCCGGACTGCACTTCGATGATCTCCAGCGGCACCTTGCCCGGGTTGGCCAGACGGTGGGTCTGGCCCAGCGGGATGTAGGTGGACTGGTTCTCGGTCAGCAGGATGGTCTTGTCGCCGTTGACGATCTCGGCCGTACCGCTGACGACGATCCAGTGTTCGGCGCGGTGGTGGTGCATCTGCAGGCTCAAGGACGCGCCCGGCTTGACCATGATGCGCTTGACCTGGAAGCGCTCCCCCGAGTCGATGCTGTCGTACCAGCCCCAGGGGCGGTGCACCTTGCGGTGCAGCGCATGCTCGCCACGCTGCTCCGCGCCCAGGCGGTTGACGATCTGCTTGACCTCCTGGCTGCGCGAACGATCGCTGACCAGCACCGCATCGGCCGTCTCGACGACCACGATGTCGTCCAGGCCCACCACGCCCACCAGGCGGCTGGTGGCATGCACCAGCGTGTTGCGGCTGTCGGCGAACAGCGCATCGCCGACGCTGGCGTTGCCGTGGGCGTCCTTGTCGGCCACCTGCCAGACGGCCTCCCAGGCGCCCAGGTCGTTCCAGCCGGCGTCCAGCGCCACCATGCGCAGCGCCAGGTCGGTGCCGGGGCAGCGCTCCATGACGGCGTAGTCCACCGATTCGCTGGGCACGGCGGCGAACTCGGTCTTGCCGGGGCGCACGAACTTGGCGTCGGTCTTGCGGGCCGCCCAGGCGGCGCGTGTGGCGGTGGCGATGTCGGGGCGGAAACGCTCCAGCGCTTTCATCCAGACACTGGCACGCAGCACGAACATGCCGCTGTTCCAGTAGTAGTCGCCTGCGGCCAGGTAGCGCTCGGCCGTTTCAAGGTCGGGCTTCTCGACGAACTGGGCCACGGCCAGACCCGCCGAGTCGCCGGAGGTCCGGATGTAGCCGTAGCCCGTCTCGGGCCTGTCCGGCGTGATGCCGAGGATGCTGATCGCGCCCTCGGCGGCGATGCGCACCGCTTGTTGCAGCGCGGCTGTGAAGGCCTCAGGCTGTGTGACGGTCTGGTCTGCCGGCGTCACGACCAGCACGGGGTCGTTGCCATATTCCAATGCGGCCAGCGCTGCCAGAGTCAGCGCTGGCGCCGTATTGCGCCCCAGAGGTTCCAGCAGCACGCTGCTGGGCTCGATGCCGGATTCGCGCAACTGGTCCAGCACGAGGAAGCGATGCTCCTCGTTGCCGACGATGCAGGGACCTGCCAGCTCGAACTCCGGCGAGGCCAGCGCGGCCAGACGGCGGGCGGCGAGCTGGAACAGGCTTTCGTTGCCGGACAGCACGAGGAACTGCTTGGGGTAGCCGGCGCGGGACAGCGGCCACAGCCGTGTGCCGGAGCCGCCAGCCATGATGACGGGTTGGACCTGGATCATTGCGTGTCTCCGGCTCAGGCCGGGTGGAATCCGTGGGGGTTGAGGTGTTGCCAGCGCCAGCTGTCCTCGCACATGCGGGCGAGGTCGAGCGAGGCCTCCCAGCCGAGCAGCTCGCGCGCGAGCGCCGGGTCGGCCCAGCAGGCGGCGACGTCGCCGGCGCGGCGCGGCGCGATCTCGTAGGGCACGCTGCGGCCGCTGGCGGCCTCGTAGGCGCGCACGAGGTCCAGCACGCTGTAGCCGCGGCCGGTGCCGAGGTTGACGGTCAGCGAGCCCGGGTTGGACAGCAGCCAGCGCAGTGCGGCCACATGGCCTTCGGCCAGGTCGGTCACGTGGATGTAGTCGCGCACGCCGGTGCCGTCGGGCGTGGGGTAGTCGCCGCCGAAGACGGCGAGCTTGGCGCGGCGGCCCACGGCGACCTGGGCCACATAGGGCATCAGGTTGTTGGGCAGGCCGCGCGGGTCTTCGCCGATGCGGCCACTTTCATGGGCGCCGACGGGGTTGAAGTAGCGCAGGCAGGCGGTCTGCCAGGACGGATCGGCGACACCCAGGTCGCGCAGGATCTGCTCGCCCATCAGCTTGGTGGCGCCATAAGGGTTGGTCGACGACGTCGGGGCGTCCTCGCGCAGCGGCAGCGTCTCGGGGGCGCCGTAGACGGTGGCACTGGAGCTGAACACGATGCGCGTGCAGCCATGGCGCTTCATGACCTCGCAGGTGTTGACCAGACCACCCAGGTTGTTGCGGTAATAGGCCAGCGGCTGGCTGACGGATTCGCCGACCGCCTTGTAGGCGGCGAAATGCACGACGGCTTCGGGCTTGTGGCGGCTGAAGATTTCATCCATGGCCGCCGCGTCGCACACGTCGGCGCGTTCGAATTCGATGGGCGCGCCGGCCAGCTCGGCCAGCCGCTCCAGCACCACCGGTGAGCTGTTGGCGAAGTTGTCGACGCCGACCACGCGGTAGCCCGCCTGCTGCAGCGCCAGCCAGGTATGGGACGCGATGTAGCCGGCTGCGCCGGTGAGCAGGATGGTGGTGGCCATTAATACACCAGGAGCTGGCCGGTGCAGCCGTAGCTGCTGGCGCTGAACGTGTACTGCGCCACGCTGCTATCGCGGCTGGCGCGATTCGCCTGGCAGTTCAAGCTCACGCTGCGCGAGTAGGCCCAGCGCATGCCAAGGCTGAAGGTTTGGTCGCGGTCATAGGCGTCCGGCAGTGGCGCGCCGGTTTCAACGTCGCGACGGCTTCGGCTGCCGGTAGTGTTGACAGTCAGGCTTAGCTTGCCGGTGAGTGCGTAGACGCCATTCAGCTGCCAACTCGTGTAGATGCGGTTCACGTCCGCAGTGCTGATGAGCGTCTCCTGACCGGTGTCACGCGCAAGCTGCACGCTCAGGGCGAGCTTGCCGGTTGGCTGCCAGTTCCAGCCGAGTGCACCTGTCGTACTGCGGAAATTGCGCAGCGTGGCCGGTTCGTAGCGGTTGCGCGTCGTGCTTACGCGGGTATTGAGCTGGCTGTTACCTCCAGTGCTCCAAGCTGTCGTGAAGTCGACATCGTCGCGCGTGTAGTCGATGCGCTGACTGCCCACTCGGAAGCCGAATTGATAGACGGGGTAGCGCGGGAAATTCCCCTCGGTACGACGCGCTACCAACCCCAGTCGTACGTTGCCGGCTGGCGTTGCATAGATGCCCAATCCGCCCGTGTGTTGATGGAAGACGAGCAGGTCATAGGCAGGCACGCTGAAATCGTGCTTTCGGCTGTTTAGGCTGCCTTCGATTGAGTAGCGCGTACCCACGCCAAGTCGCAAGATCGCGTTGTATTCCTGGGTGCGATCAATATTCTTCTCTGTGTTTTGTTCGATGCCGTTGGCAAGGTTGAACTGTGCCAGCGACTGGGTTGACAGCGCGCTGAGCGTGCCGGAGAGATTCCCCACGGTCTGCCATTCCAGCGCCCCCTTCAGTGAATAGGAGCGGTTGTTCAACGCCCTGTTGTCGGCATAGCGGTTGTCCTGCAGCGAGCCGTCGAACGTCAGATGCTGGCGGCCCAGCCGCGTGTCCACGCCGGCCAGCAGGCCGGCGCTGGTGACGCGGTCGCTGTTGGAGCCGGTCGACAGGCGGTAGACGTTGGACACCTGTGTCACGCCCAGCGAGGCGCCCGCATAGAAGGGTGCCGTGTCGTTGGTCTGGGCCGCAGCCGGCAGCGCCAGCAGGGCGGCCACGGCCAGGGCGGCAGCACGCAGGGGATGGCGCATGTCGGTGCAGGTCTCCGAGGGGTCAGTAGGCATAGCGGTCGAAGATCACCAGCCTCACGGTGCGCAGGATGATCTGCAGGTCGAGGCCCAGCGACCAGTTGCGCAGGTATTCCAGATCGTATTCGACGCGCGCCTTCATCTTGTCGATGGTGTCGGTCTCGCCACGCATGCCGTTGACCTGGGCCCAGCCGGTGATGCCGGGCTTGGCCTTGTGCCGTACCATGTAGGCCTTGATGAGCTTGCGGTACTCCTCGTTGTGCGCGACCGCATGCGGGCGCGGGCCGACGATGCTCATGCGGCCCTGCAGCACGTTCACGAACTGTGGCAGTTCGTCCAGCGACGTGCGTCGGATGAAGGCGCCGAAGGGCGTGATGCGCGGGTCACCCTTGGTGGCCTGCTTGACGATGTGGCCGTCGTCCTGCGTGCGCATCGAACGGAACTTGTAGACGATGATCTCTTCGCCGTCCAGCCCGTTGCGGCGCTGCTTGAAGATGATGGGCCCCGGCGAGCTGAGCTTCACGCCGAGCGCGACGGCCAGCAGCACCGGCGAGATCACCACCAGGATCAGCGAGGCCAGCACGACGTCGCTGACGCGCTTGATGAGCTGGTTGGTGCCGGTGAAGGGCGTTTCGCAGATGCCCACGACCGGCACACCGGAGATGTCTTGCAACCGGCCCTGGATGATGCTGATGCCGAACACGTCCGGCACGAAGAACAGCGACGCCGTCGTGCCCTGCACCTGCTCCAGCAATTCCACGATGCGCGGCTGCGAGCCCAGCGGCAGCGTGATGTAGACCTCGCGGACGCTCTTCTCGCGCACGAAATCGCTGAGGCCGGACAGCGGGCCGAGCAGTTCGGTGCCTGCGTCGGGGTGCAAGCGATTCGCGCTGCGGTCGTCGAAATAGCCCAGGCAGATGACGCCCTGCGACTCGCGCAGCGCCCGCCCGAGCTTGTTGCCCAATGGCCCGGCGCCGACGACGACGGCCGTGCGGCGGGCGCTCGGGTCCCGGCCGCGCCATTGCTGGACGCGGCGACCCGCATTGACCGCGGCGATCTGCACGAGGGGGGTGATGCCCGCCCACCACATCAGCACGTTGTTCTCGAAGTAGTGCAGGCTGTTCGTCGCGTAGCCGCACAGCATCAGGATGCCCAGCAGCACCAGCCAGGACGACAGCACGTCCACCAGCGCGCTGGCCGGGTGGTCGTTGAAGCGGTTGCGGCCCGGGAAGGTCAGCGCGAAGACCAGCAGGCACAGCGTCAGCGTCGGGCGCAGCACCGGCTCGTCGAAATACGCGCTGACGGCGAGAAACGTCGCGACGATGATGCCGGGCTCGAGAAACGCGGCAATCAGGGACTCGACCGACTGCGGCGCGCTGTAGAACGTCCTCTTGTAGCTTCGGTCCTCGAACATCGTGGCGGGGTCTCTGGCCCGCCGGCATGGCCGGCGGTTGGCTGAAAGTCGGTCCGGGATTCTCCACCAACAAATTTGATGATCACCCCCGGACCGTCCCCTGTTCAAGGTCCGCTGCCTACAATCTTGCACATGTCCGCCTCCTGGCCCCCTTTCCCGTCCCTGTCGCCGCTGCTGATACCGGCCCTGCAGGACCGCCTCGTGCTGCTGATCAACCACGTCGTGTCGCGGGAGCCCGTCGCCGCGCAGCGGCTGCAGCCGCTGGCGGGCCGCGGCCTGGTCGTGCACCTGGCGCGCTGGCCGGCGCTGCTGCCGGCGGCACCCGATCTGGTGCTGGGCGTGACGCCGGCCGGCCTGTTCGAGCGCCTGGACGCGCCGCCGCCCGGCGCTGGTGGCTTGCGCATCGAGATCGACGCGTCCAACCCTGCCAAGCTGGCGCTGGGCGCGCTCAGCGGCGAGGCGCCGACGGTCAGCGTGCAGGGTGACGCCGCCTTTGCCGGCGAGATGCACTGGCTGATGGACAACCTGCGCTGGGACATTGAGGACGACCTGGCCGGCATCGTCGGCCCGCTGGCGGCGCGCCAGTTCGGCCAGTTCGGCCGCGCGCTGCGCCGCACACTGTCGGGCATGGCCGCGCGCATGGCGCCCGCGGGCAGCGCATGAGGTTTGTCTCGCGGCTGCTGGTCATTCTGTGGACGGTCTGGCGTTTCGGTCTCGATGACCTGGCCTTGTCCGGGCTGCGCCGGCGGCGCTTTCAGGTCCTGAGGCGCGCTACGCGGCTGGGCCGTCGCTGGCAGGAGCCGCGCGGCGTGCGGCTGCGCCTGGCGCTGGAGCGGCTGGGGCCCATCTTCGTGAAGTTCGGCCAGGTGCTGTCCACCCGGCGCGACCTGCTCCCCGCCGACGTGGCCGAGGAACTGGCCCGGCTGCAGGACCGCGTGCCGCCGTTCCCCGCGGCGCTGTCGCGCGAGATGGTCGAACGCGCCTTCGGCCGGCCGTTGCAGGAGCTGTTTGCCACGTTCGACGCCGAGCCTGTGGCGAGCGCCAGCATCGCGCAGGTGCATTTCGCGACCTTGAACGACGGCCGCGAGGTCGCCGTCAAGGTGTTGCGCCCCGGCATGCTGGACATCATCGACGACGACCTGTCGCTGATGCGCCGGTTGGCCGTGTGGATCGAGCGCTTCTCGGCCGACGGCCGGCGCCTGAAGCCGCGCGAGGTCGTCGCCGAGTTCGACATGTACCTGCATGACGAGCTGGACCTGGTCCGCGAGGCCGCCAACGCCGCGCAGCTGCGCCGCAACATGCAGGGCCTGGACCTGGTGCTGGTGCCGGAGATGCACTGGGACCTGTGCACGCCCGAGGTCATCGTCATGGAGCGCATGAAGGGCGTGCCCATCTCGCAGCTGCAGACGCTGCTGGACGCCGGCATCGACATCAAGAAGCTGGCGCGCGACGGCGTGACCATCTTCTTCACCCAGGTGTTCCGCGACGGCTTCTTCCACGCCGACATGCACCCGGGCAACATCCAGGTCAGCCTGGCGCCCGAGACCTTCGGCCGCTATGTGGCGCTGGACTTCGGCATCATCGGCACGCTGACCGAGGTGGACAAGGACTACCTCGCGCAGAACTTCATCGCCTTCTTCCAGCGCGACTACAAGCGCGTCGCCGAGCTGCACATCGCCTCGGGCTGGGTGCCGGCCGAGACGCGCGTCGATGCGCTCGAAAGCGCCGTGCGCGCAGTCTGCGAGCCTCATTTCGACCGGCCGCTGAAGGACATCTCGCTGGGCCAGGTGCTGATGCGCCTGTTCCAGACCTCGCGCCGCTTCAACGTCGAGATCCAGCCGCAGCTCGTGCTGCTGCAGAAGACGCTGCTCAACGTCGAGGGCCTGGGCCGCCAGCTCGACCCCGAACTGGACCTGTGGGCCACGGCCAAGCCCTTCCTGGAGCGCTGGATGAACGAGCAGGTCGGCTGGCCGGCGCTGAACAAGCAGCTGCAGAAAGAAGCGCCACGCTTCGCGCAGCTCATCCCGGCGCTGCCGCGGCTGCTGCACGATGCACTCAAGGCCCAGGCCGCCCGGGGCGGCGATGCCCAGCTGAAGGCCCTGGTGCAGGAACTGCGCAGCACCAACCGGCTGCTGTCGGGCCTGCTGTGGGGCGCCGCCGGCTTTGCACTGGGCGTGCTGATCGCCTGGTTGACGGCGCGCTTTCTGGGCATCAGTCCCTAGTCCGTCGCCGACCCGGCGCCTTCATAATCCGCGCCAATTTTTCCCGTCGTCCGGCCCCGGAACTCCATGAACACCACGCTGATCGTTTTCGTCGTGCTCTACCTGCTCGGCACGCTGGGCATCGGCGTCTGGGCGGGCACGCGGGTCAAGAACACGGCCGACTTCGCCGTTGCCGGCCGCAGCCTGCCGCTGGTCATGGTCATCACCACCACCTTCGCGACCTGGTTCGGTGCCGAGACCGTCATGGGCATCCCGGCCAAGTTCGTGCAGGGCGGCCTGGGCGCCATCGTCGAGGACCCGTTCGGCGCCGGCCTGTGCCTGGTGTTCGTGGGCCTGTTCTTCGCGGCCAAGCTGTACAAGAAGAACCTGCTGACCATCGGCGACTTCTACCGCCAGCGCTACGGCAAGGGTGTCGAGATCTTCTGCTCGCTGGCCATCATCCTCAGCTACCTCGGCTGGGTGGCCGCGCAGGTCACGGCGCTGGGCCTGGTCTTCAACATCCTGACCAACGGCGCGATGAGCGCCGAGATGGGCATGATCGTCGGCCTGGCGGCCGTGCTGGTCTACGTCGTCATCGGCGGCTTCCTGGCCGTGGCCTGGACGGACTTCATCCAGATGATCGTGCTGGTCGTCGGCCTGTCGGTCATCGCCGTGTTCTCGGCCGACCTGGCCGGCGGGGCCGGCGTCGTGCTGGACCTGGCCGTGCAGAAGGACCTCGGCAAGTTCTTCCCGGAGCCCACGTTCACGCAGATCGCCATGTTCCTGGGTGCGGCGCTGACCATGATGCTGGGCTCCATCCCGCAGCAGGACGTGTTCCAGCGCGTCATGTCCGCCAAGGACGCGCAGACCGCCCAGCGCGGCGCCATGATCGGCGGCTTCAGCTACATCGCGTTTGCCTTCGTGCCCATGTTCATCGTGCTGGCGGCGGTGGCCGTCATGGGCGACAAGGCGCTGGACCTGGCGCAGAACGACTACCAGCGCGTGCTGCCCACCTTCATCATGGGCCACATGCCGCTGCTGATGCAGATCCTGTTCTTCGGGGCGCTGCTGTCGGCCATCAAGAGCACGTCGTCCGCCACGCTGCTGGCGCCGACGACGAGCTTCGTGGAGAACATCCTCAAGCAGATCCGCCCCGGCATGAGCGACAGGCAGCAGCTCGTCGCGATGCGCGTCACCCTGGTCATCTTCGCGCTGGCCGTGCTCGCCTATTCCATCGCGCTGCAGGGCACGCCCATCTACGAGCTCGTCAGCGCGGCCTACCAGGTGACGCTCGTGGCGGCCTTCGTGCCGCTGGTGTTCGGCCTGTACTGGCACCGCGCAACGACCCAGGGCGCGGTGGCGTCCATCTTTGCCGGCGTGGTGGTGTGGGTGAGCTTTTTCCCGCAGATCTCCACCTGGGGCGAGTTGTTCCCGGGGCAGCTCGCCGGCCTGCTGGCCGCGCTGGTCGGCATGGTCGCAGGCTCGCTCGCGCCCCAGGTGCTGACGGACCGCCGCGAGCACGTCAGCCACCATCTGCCGCCTCACGGTTGAGCCGGTCCGCTTAAAATCGCGGGCTTTGCGCCTCTTCACCGCAATCGCGAGCCCGACACCATGCCGATTTATGCCTACCGCTGCAGCGCCTGTGGCCACGCCAAGGATGTGCTGCAAAAGCTCTCCGACGCGCCACTGACCACCTGCCCGGCCTGCTCGGCAGAGAGTTTCTCCAAGCAGGTGACGGCTGCCGGCTTCCAGCTGAAGGGCTCGGGCTGGTACGCGACCGACTTCAAGGGCGGCAGCACCGCCGCGCCCGCCGCCGCCGCTGCCGATTCGGCGGCCGCTCCCGCCGAAGCGCCCAAGGCCGAAGCCTCGGGCGGGTCGTCGCCCACGGCCTGCGGCGGCTCCTGCGCCTGCCATTGAAAAAGGTCCCCGTGGGCGCATCACTCCGCAAGTACCTGGTCGCCGGCCTGCTGGTCTGGCTGCCGCTGGCCATCACCATCTGGGTGCTCTCCCAGGTGCTGGACGTCGTCAACGGCGTGTTCGGCTCGCTGCTGGCCGCGTTGGCGCTGATCGTGCCGGCGTCGCTGCGCGAGGGGCTGCTGGAGCTGCAGCACGTGCCGGGGCTGGGCCTGATCATCCTGGCCAGCGGCCTGCTGGCCACGGGCGTGTTCGTTGCCAACATCTTCGGCCAGTGGCTGTTGCGCCAGTGGGACCGGCTGATGTCCCACATCCCCATCGTCAAGAGCATCTACAGCTCGGTCAAGCAGGTGTCGGACACGCTGTTCTCCAGCAGCGGCAATGCGTTCCGCGAGGCGGTGCTGGTGCAGTACCCGCGCGAGGGCAGCTGGACGATCGCCTTCGTCACCGGCACGCCCAGCGGCGAGGTGGCCTGCCACCTGGCGCAGGAGCACGTCAGCCTCTACGTGCCGACGACGCCCAACCCCACGTCGGGCTTCTTCCTCATCGTGCCGCGCGCCGACGTCCGGCCGCTGCAGATGACCGTGGACGAGGCGCTGAAGTACATCATCTCCATGGGCACGGTCGCGCCGATGGCGCATGCCACCGACCCCTGCGCGGCAGCCGGCGAGCTGGCGCCAGATTCGCAGAACGCACCGCGAAATCTGTAGGGTTGGGCGCCCCGGCAGGCGTTCAATCCTGAGAGCCGAGCGAGCTCATCAGCGCCCCCCAACACTCAAGCAAAGATTCCGGAGAAACCTCATGCGTACCTGCTATGCCGGCCAAGTCAGCGAAAAGCTGCTCGACCAGACCGTGACCCTGATGGGCTGGGCCCATCGCCGCCGTGACCACGGCGGCGTCATCTTCATCGACCTGCGCGACCGTGAAGGCCTCGTGCAGATCGTCTGCGATCCCGACCGCGCCGACAGCTTCAAGATTGCCGAAGACGTCCGCAGCGAATACTGCCTCAAGATCGTCGGCAAGGTGCGCGCGCGCCCGGCCGGCACCGAGAACGCCAACCTCGTCAGCGGCAAGATCGAGGTGCTGTGCCACGAGATCGAGGTGCTGAACCCGTCGGTGCCCATCCCGTTCCAGATCGATGAGGAGAACCTCAGCGAAACCACGCGCCTGACCCACCGCGTGCTGGACCTGCGCCGCCCCTACATGCAGAACAACCTGATGCTGCGCTACCGCGTGGCGATGGAAGTGCGCAAGTTCCTGGACGAGCAGGGCTTCGTGGACATCGAGACGCCCATGCTCACCAAGAGCACGCCTGAAGGGGCGCGCGACTACCTCGTGCCCTCTAGAGTGCACGACGGGCACTTCTTCGCGCTGCCGCAGTCGCCGCAGCTGTTCAAGCAGCTGCTGATGGTGTCGGGCTTCGACCGCTACTACCAGATCACCAAGTGCTTCCGTGACGAGGACCTGCGCGCCGACCGCCAGCCCGAATTCACGCAGATCGATATCGAGACCTCGTTCCTGACCGAGGAAGAGATCCGCTCGATGTTCGAGGGCATGATCCGCCACGTCTTCCGCAAGGCGCTGAACGTCGAGCTGGGCGACTACCCGGTCATGAAGTACGCCGAGGCCATGCACCGCTTCGGCTCCGACAAGCCGGACCTGCGTGTCAAGCTCGAATTCACCGAGCTGACCGACGCGATGACCACGGTGGACTTCAAGGTCTTCTCCGGCCCGGCCACCACGCCGGGCGGGCGCGTCGTCGCGCTGCGCGTGCCCAAGGGCGCATCCATGAGCCGTGGCGAGATCGACGCCTACACCGAGTTCGTCAAGATCTACGGCGCCAAGGGACTGGCCTGGATCAAGGTCAACGAGGTTGCGAAAGGGCGCGAAGGGTTGCAGTCGCCCATCGTCAAGAACCTGCACGACGAGGCCGTCGCCGAGATCCTCAAGCGCACCGGCGCGCAGGACGGCGACCTGCTGTTCTTCGGTGCGGACAAGGCCAAGGTCGTCAACGACGCCATCGGCGCGCTGCGCCTGAAGGTGGGCCACAGCGAGTTCGGCAAGGCGAACGGCCTGTTCGACGACGTCTGGGCACCGCTGTGGGTGGTGGATTTTCCGATGTTCGAGCACGACGAGGAGAACAACCGCTGGGCGGCCGTGCACCACCCGTTCACGGCACCGAAGGATGGCCACGAGGACCTGATGACGTCGGACCCGGGCAAGTGCATCGCCAAGGCCTACGACATGGTGCTCAACGGCTGGGAGCTGGGCGGTGGCTCGGTGCGTATCCACCGCGCCGAGGTGCAGGCCAAGGTCTTCGAGGCACTGAACATCAGCGCGGAAGACCAGCGCATCAAGTTCGGCTTCCTGCTGGATGCGCTGCAATACGGCGCGCCCCCGCACGGCGGGCTGGCCTTCGGCCTGGACCGCATCGTCACGATGATGACCAAGGCCGACTCCATCCGCGACGTGATCGCCTTCCCCAAGACCCAGCGCGCCCAGTGCCTGCTGACCGGCGCGCCGTCGCTGGTCGACGAGAAGCAACTGCGCGAGCTGCACATCCGGCTGCGCAACGCCGCCGTTGCAGCACAGTAAGCGGCATTGCCTTTGGCGAACCGGCCCCGTTTCGGCGGGGCTTTTTTACGTCCGTTGCGGCGGTGGCTGTCCCCGATTCCTAGGGCATCGCCGCAGCGCAGCCGGGCGAGACTGCGGCTCCTGTCGTTGAGGTGTCCCGAATGAAATTCCGCGCCGTTGCTGCACTGTCTGCCGCCATCTCCTGTCTACTGCTCGCCGGCTGCGGCAAGTCTTCCACCTCGCTGGGCGAGGGCGGTTCGGTCGTCAGCGGCTCGGCCGGCCCCTCCGGCGCACACAACGCCAGCCGCGAGCTCGTCAAATGCGACGCCCCGGTCGCGACGCTGGCGCTGGTTGAGAACCCCAACGGCTACGCCTATGCCAGCAGCTATCAGCTGCCGTCCAGCCCGGTGCCGCTGGTGCGGCTGATGGCGCAGCAGAGCGGGTGCTTTCGCGTCGTGGACCGCGCGGCAGGTCTCAAGGCCACCCTCCGCGAGCAGGAGCTCAAGGACGCCGGCATCCTGCGCCAGCAAGGCAACACGGTGCACAAGGGCCGCGGCTACGAAGCCCAGTTCAGCCTGACGCCCAGCCTGACCTTCAGCGAGCGTGACGCCGGCCGCCAGATCGGCGGCATCCTGCAGGCCATTCCCTACCTGAACAAGCTCGTCGGTGCAGCCGAGCAGGTCAAGCTCAAGCAGGCGCAGGCCGCGCTGCTGCTGACCGACAACGAGACGACCGAGCAGGTCGCCGCGGCCACCGGTTCCGTCGAGGTGGCCGACCTGGGCGTCAGCGGCGCGCTGATCGGCAAGCTGGGCGGCGCGGCCGGCGCGGGCTGGAGCAATTCCAACGAGGGGAAGGTCATCGCGGCGGCGTTTCTCGACGCGCACAACCAGCTCGTCGCCCAGGTGCGCGAACTGCAGGCCCGCGACCTGCCGCCGCCGGTGGCGACCCGGCGCGGGCAGGGCGGCTAGGGCAGATGCTGGGGCTCAGCGGGCGGCGCGGCGGCGCAGCCAGGCGGTCAGCCCCAGGCCGCCCAGCAGCAGGGCAGCGCTGGCCGGCTCTGGCACGGCAGCGACCGGCGCCGCCGTGACCCAGATGCGGTCGATCTGCAGGCCGGTGTCGGTCCGGCCGCCCAGCGTGTAGTCGCCGCCGACCGACAGGCGCAGCGAGTTCACGCCCGCGGTCAGCGAATCCACCGCGGCGTAGCCCAGGCCCTGGAAGCCGGCGCCGGCGTCGTAGAACAGGCCGTAGCTCAGGCTTTGCAGGTTGACGTCCAGGCGCACCGTCAGCGGGCCGCTGCTGAGCAGGCCGAAGCTGGCGCCGCCCGCCAGGGCGGTGCCGTCTCCATAGGGGTCCACGCCGGCGCCGAGGCTCAGACCCGAGCCGCTCACGCCGAAGCTGAACTCGGCGGTGCTGAAGTCGTTGCCCTCGATGAAGGCGAGCGTGAAGGTCGGCGTGTGGCTGCCCGGTGCGGTGAAGTTCCAGCTCGCGAACGTCGTGTACAGGCTGAGCACGCCGGTGCTCACGGTGCCGCCCGGGTAGGGCCCGAAATCGGCATAGGCGCTGCGCGTACCGCTGCCGCCCAGGCCGGCGTTGCGGATGTCCAGCAGGCCGGCACCGTCGGTGGCCAGGCCGCTGATCGCCACGTCCCAGCGGCCGCCCGCGCCGTCCACGCCGCTGCCGCTGTTGGCGGTGGTGTTCAGCGCGGTGGCGGCGGCCTCGGAGAAGGTCCAGTCGGCGATCGTGGTCTGGGCCGCGGCGGCGCCGCTGAGCGCCAGGGCCAGCAGCGCGGCGCCCGCGGCGATGGGATTGAGGTTCTTGCTCATGGTGGGTGTCCTCGGCAGGTCGGATCAGTAGGGGTTGGCGGGCACGACGCCTTCGACGTCGATGACGCTGCCGGGCTGGGTGGCCAGGCCACGGGCGAAGTCATAGCTGCCTCCCGGGGCCAGCTTCACGCGCTGCACCTTGCGGTAGACCAGCGGCAGGCCCGGGCTGACCTGCACGCGCTGCGTGGCGCGCCGGTCCTCGGCCAGGATGTAGCCGCTGCCGGTGGTGCCGGTCTGGCGCTGGAAACTGCCGACGTTGTTGGCGTTGATGAAGAGCGACGTGCCTTCGTCCAGCCCGACGCCGAAGATCAGCGAGCTGCGCGCGTCCTGGCGCAGGCGCGCCATGAAGGTCAGCAGCCGGCCCATGCGGTCGCGGTTGGCGAAGTGGGGCTCGGGGATGAGGTTGAAGCCCTGGGCGAGGCCGAACAGGTCGGTGTTGTTCAGGACGACGCTGGCGCGGTAGGGGTTGGCCACGGCCTCGGCGCTGGTGACTGCCAGGTTGGCGCCCGGGTCGTACATCCATTCACCGGTCACCACCATGCCGGCGGAGGTGCCGCCGACGACGGCGCCGCGCTTGTAGGCCGAACGCACCGCCTGCGCCAGCGCGGTACCCCGCCAGAAGTCGAGGTACTGGGACTGGTCGCCGCCGGCCATCCAGACCAGGTTGGCCTTGGCGACCGCGTCGGCCACGTAGTCGCTGTTGGCCTTGGCGCGGCTGTCGACGATCAGCGTCTCGACCGAGTTGGGCTGCAGGCCGGCCTGCAGCTCGGGCGGCAACTGGGCTACCAGATCGCTGTACAGATAGCTCTGGTAGCCATTGCCGCCGGCCGCGCGCAGCACCACGATGTCGCCGCCGTTGACGATGGGGTAGGCCCGCGCGGTGAAGGCCGCGTCGACCTCGGCGCCGCCGCCCATCAGCAGCAGGGCCGGGCCGCCCACGGGCGCCTTGTTGGCCTGCACCGGGTTGCCGCTCAGGAAGGTGACGAGGTTGGACGGTTTGCCGGGGCGGCCGTTGGCCGGCGGCAGGATCGTCACCGGCAGTTCGCCGTAAGCCACCGAGATGCTGTCGACCAGCGGCGCGACGTTGTTGGTGCCGGGGAAGTTGCCGCTGGCTGCCAGGTTGACATGCGAGACGGTGCGCGACACGGCCGTGGCGCCCAGCGGGCCGGTGACGGTGCCGCTGACGCCGCCCGCCACGGCATAGCTCACGGTGTAGGTGGCGGGGCTGGCGGTCTTGTCCAGCTTCAGCGTGACGGTCAACGGCCCGGGCAGCGCCAGCGGCAGGCTGACCGCATTGGCGGTGAAGTCGGTCTGGGCGTCACGCGCGAGCAGCGTCACGCCGGTGGTGGTGGCGGTGAACTGCACATCGGCCACCAGCGAGCTGGACGTGGAGGCCGCGCTGCGGAAGCCGAAATTCAGGATCGGCCGGGTCGAGCCGCTCGCGGCGCCGTTCCTGATGTCCCAACCCTGGAAGACGATGGTGGCCGCGTATACGCCGCCCTCGGCGATGTTCAGCGGCGCATAGCTGGACGCCACGCTGGTGCTGTTGTAGCCGATACGCAGCGCGCCGCTGCCGGTGGTGGCCGTGTTGGCGATGCCGGCCGTCCATTGCGAGCCCAGGGGCACGCCGTTGGCGACGGCCGTGAGCGCGGTACCGGCGGGGTCGTTGAAGTCCCACTGCTGGGCCAGGATGGGCTGTGCGCCTGCCTGGGCGGCGAACAGACAGCCCGCGAGCATGAGCGCGGCAGGGTCACGGGGCCTGCAGAAATCACGGAGGAATTTCATGTGGGAGCCACCTTTCTTGGAGTTCGGGCAATGACGACGGGTCGCATGGTGGTCGGCGGCCTGCGCGGCCGCACCCATGCAAACCAGGGGCACGGCCAAGCGCTGAAAGTTTTGGTCGCATTCGCGCAAGCCACGGTCGCCGCGGGCAGGCCCGTCCCCCGGGGGCCAGCGGCAGGGCGGGGCCGCTATGCTTTGCTGATGCCGTTGTCGACGCGTTTCAAGATTCCCGAGTCCGTGCTGGTCGTCATCCACACGCCCGATCTGCAGGTGCTGCTGATCGAGCGGGCCGACCACCCCGGCTTCTGGCAGAGCGTCACGGGCTCCAAGGACACACCGCAGGAGGCGCCCGCCGAGACCGCGCGGCGCGAGGTGCTGGAGGAGACGGGTTTCGACATCGACGCCGTGGGCGGCGAACTGCGCGACTGGCAGCTCGCGAACGTCTATGAGATCTATCCGCAGTGGCGGCATCGCTATGCGCCGGGCGTGACGCGCAACACGGAACACGTCTTCGGCCTACAGCTCCCTGAGGCGTTGACGCCCCGGCTGTCGCCGCGGGAGCATCTATCGTGGCTCTGGTTGCCCTGGTGGGAAGCGGCTGACCGCTGCTTCTCGCCGTCCAATGCCGAGGCGGTGCTGCAACTGCGCCGCTTCGGCAGCGCCGCGACGACGCCATGAATGCGATGAGATCCTCTGCCCGCCCCACGCCCCATCCGCCGGGCGACGTGTTCCGCGTCGCGACCTACAACATCCACAAGGGCGTGCGCGGCCTCGGCCCCGCGCGCCGGCTGGAGATCCACAACCTGCAGATGGGCGTGGAGGCGCTGGACGCCGATGTGGTCTGCATGCAGGAGGTGCGGCTGTTCCACCACCGCGAGGCGACCTTTTTCGACCAGACGTCGTTCGGCTGGCCCGAGAAAAGCCAGGCCGAGTTCCTGGCGCCCGAGGGGTACGAAGTGGCCTACCGCACGAACGCCGTCACCAAGTTCGGCGAGCACGGCAACGCGTTGCTGTCGCGCTGGCCCATTGGCGACATCGGCCATCACGATGTGTCCGACCATTCATTCGAACAACGCGGCCTGCTGCACGTGCCCGTGCTGTGGCAGGGCACCGAGGTGCATGTCGTCGTGGCCCACTTCGGCCTGATCCATGCCAGCCGCGTGCGCCAGGTCGAGCGCCTCGCCGTCTTCGTGCGCGACCACGTGCCCGAAGGCGCACCGGTGCTGGTGGCGGGCGACTTCAATGACTGGGGCGAGCGGCTGGACCCGGCCATGCGCGCCCACGGGCTGCGCCGCGCCGCCTCGCCGCAAGGCCGTGCACGCGCCGCCACCTTCCCGTCGCGGCTGCCGGTGTTCGCGCTGGACCGCGTCTACCTGCGCGGCCTGACATGCACCGGCGTGCAGGTGCCGCGCGGCCCGAGCTGGGCGCGCATGTCCGACCACCTGCCGCTGCTGGTGGAGCTGGCGCTGGAATGAGGCGCCTGCGCCCGCGGCGCTGGCGAGGCCGGGGTGTCTTTGGCACCGACCCCGGCTTCGTCGGCGGCAACGAGCTGGCGCTGCTGCGCGGCGGCGACGAGCTCTTCCCGCACATGCTGGACGCCATCCACCGCGCCGGCAGCGAGGTCTGGCTGGCCACCTACATCTTTCATCACGACGCCGCCTCGTTGAGGCTGGCCGATGCGCTGGTGGCTGCCGACCGCCGCGGCGTGCGCGTTCGCGTCGTCGTCGACGGATTCGGCAGCAAGGGCAGCCTGGACGTGCTTCGGCATCGCCTGGCGGGCAGCGGCGTGGCGCTCGCCGTGTTCCGGCCCATCGACCGCTGGTGGCACTGGCTGCAGCCCAGCCAGCTGCGCCGCCTGCACCAGAAGCTGTGCGTCGTCGACGGCCAGACGGCCTTCGTGGGCGGCATCAACATCATCGACGACCGGCTGGACATTCACCACGGCGTCACCGAGCAGCCGCGGCTGGACTTCGCCGTGCAATTGCGCGGGCCGCTGGTCGATGCCGTCGCGCAGGGGCTGCGCTCCATCTGGTCGCGAGCCTGGCTGGGGCGGGACTTCGACGACGCGCTGATCGACTACATCCCCTGGCGCCGACGCCTGCGCCGCTGGCTGACGCAGATCTGGCGTGGCCCGCAGCGGCTGCCCCAGGCCACGCCGCCGCTGCCGCCGGTCAGCGCGGCCTTCGTCATGCGCGACAACCTGCGTCGGCGCCGCACCATCGAGCACGCGTATGTGGACGCCATCCGCGGCGCGTCCTCGCGGGTGGATGTCGTCTGCCCCTACTTCTACCCCGGCCAGCGCATCCGCCTCGCGCTGCGCCAGGCGGCAGACCGCGGCGTGCGCGTGCGGCTGCTGCTGCAGGGCATGGTGGACTATCGTCTGGCCGGCTGGGCGGCGGAGGCGCTGTACGCCGAGCTGATCGCGCACGGCGTGGAGATCTACGAGTACACGCCGGCCTTCCTGCACGCCAAGGTGGCCGTCGTCGACGGCCGCTGGGCCACGGTGGGCAGCTCCAACATCGACCCGCTGTCGCTGTTGGTCAACCTGGAGGCCAACGTGGTCGTGCATGACGGCGACTTCACGCGACAGCTGGACGCGCAGATCGAGACGGCGCTGGCCGTGTCGACGCGTGTCGGCGAGCGTGGCGGTACCGGCCTGCGCGCCATGTTCCACCGCGCGGCCGTCGCGTGGGTGGCCTATGTGTTTCTCAGGGTGGCCGGAGCGGCCGGTCGGTATTGAGCAATACCGTGTTTGCGGGTGTCGATGCCTTTAACAAGTTGTCGCTCAAATTGCATCCATAAAACTGATTAGATGCAACCCGTTGATTTTCCTTGTGGTTTTTGTTTGGCTTGATCTTTGCTTTTATTGATCGTCCCTGATTGCGGGCGTTCATCAAGATCAGAAAGCAAAGATGTCCCTTCGTACCCTTCGTCATTTGTGCCTGGCCGCCGTGGCCTCCTCTGCGCTGTTCGCCGGCGCCGCCCAGGCGGGTCTGTACACCACCACCTTCGGGGCTGTCGTTCCCGGCTATGCCCCCAACGATGACTCCACCTACGCCGTGACGCTGCCGTTCGCGTTCACTTTCTTCGGCTCGTCGTACACGTCGGCCGTCGTCAGCAACAACGGCAACATCCAGTTCGGGACCCAATCCGGCGCCTACAGCTCGTCGCCGCTGAACACGCAAACCGATTTCCGCGGCATTGCGGCCTTCTGGTCCGATCTGTACAGCGCCAACGATCCGCTGGGCGCCATCGCCGCCGGCACGGGCGGCTCGGCCGTCTACATGAACGCCGTCAATGCCAACCAGGTCGTTTTCACCTGGGACCGCCTGGGCTACTTCAGCAACGACTACAGCGCTCGCGTGCAGTTCCAGCTCGTGCTGAACAATCCCGCCGCCCTGCAGGCCGGCGAAGGCGCGATCGGCTTCTTCTATGGCGACATGAGCGGCCAGGGCGGAGGCCGCTTGGCCGCCATCGGGTTCGGCGACGGCCTGTCGGCCATCAACGAGGGCGAAGTCAGCCTGGCGTCGGGCCTGGCCACGGATGTGGCTGCTTACGCCACGGGCACCGGCAGCGCCTGGTACAACGTGAGCGACGCCGGCACGCCCACGGCGGCAGGCGAACTGCCTGAGCCGGCTTCGCTGGCGCTGGTGGCTGTCGCGCTGGGCGCGCTGGGTCTGGCGCGCCGCCGCTTGACCCGCTGAGGGACATCGACAGGTCTCGCCCTCAGGTGGGGCGATGCCGACAGGGCGCCACTGGCGCCCTTTTTTTTTCATGGGCCGCGGCCCCTGCGCCGTCAGGCGAAACGTGGCGCGTGCGGTGCCTTCAGCAGGCCGTCCTGCACCAGCGTGGCCGCGCGTTCGATGTCCGGCGCGAGGTAGTGGTCCGCCGGGCTGCTTGCGCAGTCCTGGCGCAGCCGCGCGTACAGCGCCTCGACCGGTGCCGAGCTGGTCAGCGGGCGCAGGAAGTCGATGCCCTGCGCCGCCGCCAGCATCTCGATGGCGACGATGTGGGCCGTGTTGTCCAGCATCGCGTGCAGGCGGCGCGCGGCGAAGGTGGCCATGGACACATGGTCTTCCTGGTTGGCGCTGGTCGGCAGGCTGTCCACGCTGGCCGGGTGGGCCAGGCTCTTGTTCTCGCTGGCCAGCGCCGCCGCCGTCACGTGGGCGATCATGAAGCCGCTGTGCAGGCCGGCGTCGGCAGTCAGGAAGGGCGGCAGGCGCGAGATGCCCGGGTCGATCAGCATGGCGATGCGGCGCTCGGCGATGGCGCCGACCTCGGCGATGGCCAGCGCCAGGTTGTCGGCCGCGAAGGCCACCGGCTCGGCGTGGAAGTTGCCGCCCGAAACCATGGTGTCGTCGAAGACCAGCGGGTTGTCCGTCACCGCGTTGGCCTCGCGCACCAGCACCTGGGCCGCGTGCCGCGCCTGGTCCAGGCAGGCGCCCATGACCTGCGGCTGGCAGCGCAGGCAGTACGGGTCCTGCACGCGCTCATCGCCTTCGCGGTGCGACGCGCGGATGGCGCTGCCGGCGAGCAACCCGCGGTAGATGTCGGCGACCTCGATCTGCCCCGGCTGGCCGCGCACGGCATGGATGCGGGCGTCGAACGGGCCGTCGCTGCCGCGCGCGGCGTCCAGCGTCATCGCGCCGCTGGCCAGCGCCGTCGCGAACAGGCCCTCGAAGCGCAGCAGCGCGTGCAGCGCCAGCGCCGTGCTGGCCTGCGTGCCGTTGATGAGCGCCAGGCCTTCCTTGGCGGCCAGCGTCAGCGGCTGCAGGCCGAGTCGCGTGAGTTCGTCACGGGCCGGCATGCGCTGGCCATCGACCAAGGCCTCGCCTTCGCCCATCAGCGCCAGCGTCAGGTGGGCCAGCGGTGCCAGGTCGCCACTGGCGCCCACCGAGCCCTGGCAGGGCACGTAGGGCACGAAGCCGGCATTGAACGCGTCCAGCAGTGACTGCACCACGTCCCGGCGCACGCCCGAGAAGCCGCGCGCCAGGCTGCCCGCCTTCGTCGCCAGCATCAGCCGCACGACTTCCGCGCTCATCGGCGCGCCCACGCCCACCGCGTGGCTGCGGATCAGGTTGAGCTGCAGCGCGGCCAGCTGGTCCTTGGCGATGCGGGTGCTGGCGAGCTTGCCGAAGCCGGTGTTGACGCCATAGACCGGCGCGTCGCCAGCAGCCGCGGCGGCCACGAGCGCGGCGCTCTTGTCGACCGGCGCCCAGTCGTCGAGCTGCAGCTCGCCGCTGCCGGCAGCGATGTCGGCGATCTGGGCGAGGGTGAGTTGTCCGGGGATGAGTTTCATAGATGACTTCACAGGGAAGGCAGGTTCAGTTCGTTCTTCTTGGCGCAGGCGATGGCCGATTCATAGCCGGCATCGGCGTGGCGCATGACGCCGGTGGCCGGGTCGTTCCACAGCACGCGCGAGAGGCGCTTGGCGGCAGCCTCGGTGCCGTCGCACACGATGACGACACCCGAGTGTTGCGAGTAGCCCATGCCCACGCCGCCGCCGTGGTGCAGGCTCACCCACGTCGCGCCGCCGGCGGTGTTCAACAGCGCGTTCAGCAGCGGCCAGTCGGACACGGCGTCCGAGCCGTCCTGCATGCCCTCGGTCTCGCGGTTGGGGCTGGCGACCGAGCCGCTGTCCAGGTGGTCGCGGCCGATGACGATGGGCGCCTTCAGCTCGCCGCTCTTGACCATCTCGTTGAAGGCCAGGCCGGCGATGTGGCGCTCGCCCAGGCCCAGCCAGCAGATGCGCGCGGGCAGGCCCTGGAAGGCGATGCGCTCGGCGGCCATGTCCAGCCAGCGGTGCAGCGCCTCGTGCTTCGGAAAGAGTTGCTTCAGCTTGGCGTCTGTCTTGCGAATGTCCTCCGGGTCACCCGACAGCGCCACCCAGCGGAACGGGCCCTTGCCCTCGCAGAACAGCGGGCGCACGTAGGCGGGCACGAAGCCGGGGAAGTCGAAGGCGTTCTTCACGCCCTGGTCCAGCGCGACCTGGCGGATGTTGTTCCCGTAGTCCACCGTCGGGATGCCTTGCGCCTTGAAGGCCAGCATCGCCCGCACGTGCGTGGCGCAACCGGCGGCGGCAGCGGCCTTCAGTTCGGCATGGCGGGCCGGGTCGGCGGACGCGGCCTTCCATTGCTCGACCGTCCAGCCCGGCGGGCAGTAGCCGTTGATGAGGTCGTGGGCGCTCGTCTGGTCGGTGACGAGGTCCGGTGTCACGCCGCGCCTGACGAGTTCCGGCAGGAGGTCGGCGGCATTGCCCAGCAGCGCGACGGACTTGGCCTCGCCGGCTGCCGTGTAGTTGGCGATGCGAGCCAGCGCGTCGTTCAGGTCCGCGGCCTGTTCGTCCACGTAGCGCGTCTTCAGCCGGAAGTCGATGCGCGACTGCTGGCATTCGATGTTCAATGAACAGGCGCCCGCGAACGTCGCCGCCAGCGGCTGTGCGCCACCCATGCCGCCAAGGCCGGCCGTCAGGATCCAGCGGCCCTTGAGCGAGCCGCCGTAGTGCTGCCGCCCCGCCTCCACAAACGTCTCGTAGGTGCCCTGCACGATGCCCTGGCTGCCGATGTAGATCCAGCTGCCGGCCGTCATTTGGCCGTACATCATCAGGCCCTTGCGGTCCAGCTCGTGGAAATGCTCCCACGTGGCCCAGGCCGGCACGAGGTTGGAGTTGGCCAGCAGCACGCGCGGCGCATCCGGGTGGGTCTTGAACACGCCCACCGGCTTGCCCGACTGGATGAGCAGCGTCTCGTCGTCGTTCAGTTCGCGCAGCGACTGGCAGATGGCGTCGAACGCGTCCCAGTTGCGCGCGGCCTTGCCGATGCCGCCGTAGACGACCAGCGCGTCCGGGTTCTCGGCCACGGCCGGGTCCAGGTTGTTCTGCAGCATGCGGTAGGCGGCCTCGGTCTGCCAGCTCCTGCAGTGCAACTGGGTGCCGGTGGGCGACTTGACGGGGCGGGGAAGGGCGGTCATGGGGTCTCCTGGCGATCGCCGCTAACTCTAGTTGTCTATACAAGTCAAGTCAACTAGGATGGCTGCCATGCCGCGATCAGCCACCAGCCCCGAGCCGCAGTACCTCAAGGTCAAGAACCATCTGCGCGAAGGCATCGCCAGCAGCCACTGGGTGGCCGGCGACCTGCTGCCCAGCGAGGGCGCACTGGTGGGCCTGTTCGGGGTCAGCCGCATGACGGTGAACCGCGCGCTGCGCGAGCTGGTGCAGGAAGGGCTGATCGAGCGCGTGCAGGGCGTGGGCAGCTTCGTCGCGCAGCTGCACCGCATCTCGTCCACGCTGAACGTGCGCGACGTGCACGAGGAGATCATCGAGCGTGGCGGCCAGCACGAGGCGCGCGTGCATGCGCTGCTCAAGGGCAAGGCCTCGCCGCAGCAGGCGGCCGAGCTGGGCCTGAAGCGCGGCGCGCCCGTGTTCCTGAGCCTCATCGTGCACCTGGAGAACGGCCATGCCATCCAGTGCGAGGAGCGCGCCGTCAACCCGGCCTGCGCGCCGGACTACCTGGCCCAGGACTTCACCCACATCACCCCCACGCACTACCTGCTGGAGGTGGCGCCGCTGTCCGAGGCGCGCTACATGATCGAGGCGGCGCTGCCCGGTGAGGTCGAGGCCAAGCTGCTGGGCATCAACCGGCGCGACCCCTGCCTGATCGTCAAGCGCATCACCTACAGCCGCGGCGTGGCCGTCACCAGCGTGAAGCTGACGCACCCGGGCACTCGTTACCAATTGCAAGGGAGCTTCTCGGCATGAGCACGGCCTGCCCCGAGCTGCCGACAATGCGCCGCGCCCCGCGGAGTCGGGCGAGCATGAGGGTAGACCCATGAGCTGGAGCAGGATCAGTGCCGTCGACGTCGAGCCGCAGGCCTGGAAGAACGGCGGCGGCACCACGCGCGAGTTGCTCGCCTGGCCCCACGCGCACGACTGGGCGCTGCGCATCAGCGTCGCGCGCGTGCAGCAGGACGGACCGTTTTCGGCCTTTCCCGGCGTGCACCGCTGGCTGGCGGTCCTGGAGGGCGCGGGATTGCGCCTGTTCGACTGGCCGCAGACGCTGGGCGACGAGCCGCTGCGCTTCGAGGGCGGCCTGGCGCCGGCCGCGGAGCTGGTCAAGGGCGAGTGCCAGGTCCTCAATGTGATGGAGCGGCGCGGCAACCTGGAGATGCAGGCCGCGACCGGCGTGCTGTTGCCCACGGCCCCGTGGGTGGGGCTGTTCACGGTCAAGGGCGGCCTGCTGGAGCACGGCCACCGCGCCATGCCCATGGCGCCGATGACGCTGGCCTGGTGCGAGCAGCCGGTGGCGCAGAGCTGCGTCTTCACCGGCGAGGGCCATGCCTGGTGGCTGACCTGGCGCGAGGAAGGCTGACGGCATGAAGCTCTGGCGCGGTGCGCGGCTCGCCACGTTGGCCGGCGAGCGGGGCTGGGGCCTCATCGACGATGGCGCGCTGCTGGTGGACGGCGACCTGCTGCGCTGGGTCGGCCCGGCCGCCGAGCTGCCGCCCGAAGCGGCGGAGGCCGAAGTCATCGACCTCGGCGGCGCCCTCGTCACGCCGGGCCTGGTGGACTGCCACACCCACCTCATCTACGGCGGCAGCCGGGCCCACGAGTTCGAGCAGCGCCTGCACGGTGCCAGCTACGCCGACATCGCCAGGGCCGGCGGCGGCATCCGCGCCACCGTCGCCGCCACGCGCGTCGCGACCGAGGCCGAGCTGCTCGCCACCGCGACGAAGCGCGCCCGAGCCCTGATCGCCGAAGGCGTGACGACGCTGGAGGTCAAGAGCGGCTATGGGCTGGACGCCGCCACCGAGGCGCGCATGCTGCGCGTCGCGCGCCGGCTCGCGGGCCTGGGCCTGACCGTGCGCACGACGTACCTGGCGGCGCACGCGCTGCCGCCCGAGTGCCCCGATGCCGACGACTACATCGCCGCCGTCTGCCGCTGGCTGCCCGAGCTGGCCGAGGCCGGTCTGGTCGACGCGGTGGACGCCTTCTGCGAGCACATCGCCTTCAGCCCGGTGCAGGTCGCCCGTGTGTTCGACACCGCCCGGCGCCTGGGCCTGCCCGTGAAGCTGCACGCCGAGCAGCTCAGTGACCAGGGCGGTGCCGGGCTGGCTGCTTCGTACCGCGCGCTGTCTTGCGACCATCTCGAATTCCTGAGCCCGGCCGGCGTGCAGGCCATGGCCGAGGCCGGCACCGTGGCCGTGCTGCTGCCCGGCGCCTACTACGCGTTGCGCGAGACGCAGCTGCCGCCTGTTGCCGCGCTGCGCGAGGCCGGCGTGCCCATCGCCATTGCGACCGACCACAACCCCGGCAGCTCGCCCACGCTGTCGCCGCTGCTGATGCTGAACATGGCCTGCGTGCTGTTCCGCCTGACGCCCGAGGAGGCGCTGCGCGGCCTGACCGTCAACGGCGCCCGCGCGCTGGGCCTGTCGGACCGCGGCCAGCTCGTGGCCGGCCAGCGCGCCGACTTCTGCATCTGGGATACCAGCCATCCACGCGAGCTGGCAGCATGCTTCGGGCACAACCCGTTGCAACAGCGCATCCACCAGGGAGAGTCATGAGCGTATTCAGCCTGCAGCAGGGCCGCGTGCCGCTGCTGATCAGCCTGCCGCATGTCGGCACCGAGATCCCGCCCGAGCTGCATGACCACTTCGTGCCGCGCGCGTTGGCCAGCGAAGACACCGACTGGCATCTGGAGCGGCTGTACCGGCCCCTCGCCGACAAGCTGGGCGCCAGCCTCATCGTGCCGCGCTACAGCCGTTATGTCATCGACCTGAACCGCCCGCCCGACGACGCGCCGCTCTACCCCGGCGCGTCCGGCGGCACGGGCCTGGTGCCAACGCGCTTCTTCACCAACGAGCCGCTGTACCGCGACGGCCACGAGCCCGATGCCGCCGCCATCGCCGCTCGCCGCGAGGCCTACTGGCGGCCGTACCACGAGGCCCTGGCCGCCGAGATGACGCGCCTGCGTGCCGTGCACGGCCGCGCGCTGCTCTTCGAAGGCCACAGCATCCGCTCGGAGCTGCCGTGGCTGTTCGAGGGCAGGCTGCCGGCGCTGAACCTCGGCACGGCCGACGGCGCCGCCAGCGCGCCCGGCATCACCAGCGCGCTGGCGGCAGTGCTGGCCGGCCACACGGCGCATGACCATGTCGTCAACGGCCGCTTCAAGGGCGGCTACATCACGCGCCATTTCGGCCGCCCGGCCGAAGGCTGGCACGCGGTGCAGCTGGAGATGTGCCAGCGCTGCTACATGGACGAGGCCGCCGACCCGCGCCAGGCCTGGGACGACGCTCGCGCCGCCGAGGTCTCACCGCTGCTGGAGGCGCTGCTCGGGAGGTTGCTGGCATGCCCAGTGTGAACACAGCCCCCACGCTCGCTCCGCTCACTGTCCCCCGAGAGGGCGTCCCAGCGCCTTCGGGCGGCCGGGCGGTGCTGGCATGAAGCGGCTGCATGCCCCCCTGGCCTGGGTCGAAGGCCGCTGGCAGCGCGACGTGCTGTTGACGGTGGAGAACGGCCACTGGACGGCCATCCTGGCCGGGCAGCCCGCGCCGCCGGACGCCGAGATGCTGGCCGGCCCGTTGATCCCCAGCCTCGTCAATACGCACAGCCACGCGTTCCAGCGTGCGTTCGTGGGGCTGGCCGAGCGACGCGAGGCGGGCCAGGACGATTTCTGGAGCTGGCGCGACCGCATGTATGCGCTGGCGCTGCGCATCTCGCCGCAGCAGCTGCGCGCCGTCGCGGCACAGCTGTACGCCGAGCTGCTGCGCGGCGGCTACACGCAGGTCTGCGAGTTCCACTACCTGCACCACCCGGCCCAGGGCGAGGCTTTCGACGACGACTTGGACATGGCCTGGGCGCTGGCGTCCGCCGCTGAGGAGGCGGGCATCGGCCTCACGCTGATGCCGGTCGTCTACACGCGCAGCGGCTTTGGCGCGCAGGGACTGAGGCCCGACCAGCACCGCTTCGCCGCCGACGCCGACTGGGCCTGGCGCGCCTGCCAGCGCATCCAGGCGGCGGGGCTGCCTCGCGTGACGGCGGGTGTCGCGCTGCATTCGCTGCGCGGCGCATCGCCCGCGGACATCGCGCGGCTGCGCCAGCTGGTGGGCAGCGACGATCTGCCCATCCACATCCACGTCGCCGAGCAGACCGCCGAGGTGGCCGACTGCCTCGCCGCCACGGGTCGACGCCCCATCCAGTGGCTGGCGGAAGAAGGCCTGCTGGATGCGCGCTGGCAGCTCGTGCATGCCACGCATGCGACGGCCGCCGAGATCGAGGCCGTGGCGGCCAGCGGCGCCGGCATCGTCATCTGCCCCGGCACCGAGGCCAACCTGGGCGATGGCCTGGCGGACCTGCCGCGCTGGCTGCAGCACGGCGTGCCGCTGACCGTAGGCTCGGACAGCCAGGTCACACGCGGCTGGGTGGAGGAGCTGCGCTGGCTGGAGTACGGCCAGCGCCTGGTGCTTCGTCAGCGCAATGTGGCGGCTGACCCCGGCACGCAGCCGTCCAGCGCCGCGCGGCTGTTCGACGCGGCGGTGGCAGGCGGCGGCCGCGCGGCCGGCCTCGGGCTCTGGGGCCTGGTGCCCGGCGCGCGGGCCGATGCGCTGGTGCTGAACCGCGAGGCCGACGGCTTGCGCGGCCTGCCCGACGAGGCGCTGCTGGACGCCGTCGTCTTCGGCAGCAACGGCTCGCCGTGGCAATCCGTCTGGGTGGCCGGCCGGGCGCGGCCCTGGCGGGCGCCGCAGCGGGTGGGCGAGGCGTTCGACGCCGCCATGCGCGAGCTGTGGGGTACAGGCTGACCCCACGGGCGCAGCCGCAGGATCGCGCGCGGCCGGTCGCGGCGTTCAGGCTGGGCTGACGGTCCCGGCTTGTGCGTCAGCCGGCCTGGCCGCCGTCATCGGCGCGCGCCCAGGCTCGCGCTCAGTCCGGCCGCCGGCCGCAGCGAGCCGACCTCCAGGCCACGCCAGTTGCGCAGCCTGAGATGGCTGTAGCCGTGCAGCAGCGGGTCGCTGGTCTGCAGCAGCGCCGCGGCCACGGCAGCCATGGCGGCTTCGGCGGCACGCGCGGCACCATCGTCGATCTTCAGCGCGACACCCAGGCCCAGCTCCGGCAGCGCCGCGCAATACACGCCCTCGGCGCCGATCTTGCAGAACAGGCGTTCGCCCCAGGCCTGCATGACGCGGGTGTCGAAGCGGTCCGTGCCCCCCACCATGAACGGCGCCGCGGCGACCGCCTGGCGCAGCCGCCGCGCGGCGCGGGCGTGGTCGTCGGACAGGCCCTGGCCCGTGCCGCAGCGTGCGAACGCCAGCGCCAGCGCGCGCAGCGGGAGGGCAAAGGTCGGGATGGAGCAGCCGTCGATGCCGCGCGGTGCGCGCTCGACGTCCACGCCCGTCGTGGCCGACAGCGCGGCCGACACCTCGCGCATGACGGGGTGCTCGGCCGCCACATAGCCGCGCGCGAACTCGGCGGGTTCGGCACCGGTGTTGCGCGCCATCAGGCAGGCCACGCAGACGAAGCCGCTGTGCTTGCCCGAGCAGTTGTTGTGCAGCGGCGTGGCGGTCTCGCCGCGCGCCGCCATGGCCCGCAGCACCGGCTCGCGGCTGGGCCATTGCGTGCCGCATTCCAGCGCGTCGGCCGTGAGGCCCAGCCTGGCGAGCACGCCGGCGGCCGTCGCCACATGCTCGGGCTCGCCGCTGTGGGACGCGCAGGCGATCGCCAGCTCGGCGTCGCTCAGCTGATAGGCCTCGGCCGCGCCGCCGGCCACCAGCGGCAGCGCCTGCAGCAGCTTGACGGCCGAGCGCGGGAAGATGGGACGGTCGACGTCGCCCAGCGCCGTGTGCACGGCGCCCGACGCGTCGACGATGGCCAGCGCGCCGGCGTGTTGCGATTCGACGGCCGTGCCGCGCAGGACTTCAATCAGGACGGGGTTCATGCGGCGAGTCTAAGAGCGGGCCGCGATGTCGAGCGACTGGCCTGTCGACGCAGCGGGCCTTCAACCGGGGCTTCGCTGCGCTCCCGGGATCGAGGGGCGAAGCGCCGAACGCTCAGCGTGTCTGCGCATCCGTCTCGTGAGCCGTGTCAGGGCCTGGACGGTTCGCTGCGTCCGCCTGCTTTTTCTTCTTCGCTTGGTCGTGGTGCCACTTGATGGCGAAGAACATGCCCGTGCCGAACACGAGTGCCTTGAACGTGCCAAGGACGATAGGGACCCATTCCATCTTTTCTGAGTACTTCCACGCGGGTGATTGACGACAGCTGTCGTGAGCAGCGCTGCATCCGCCTCGCTTCGAACCGGACTGTGCCCAATTCGCCCGTGAAAACCCAGCATCAGATCACCACAAACTCTTGCGTATCAGATGCACCGCTCGGCGGTGTTCAGGCGCGTGCGCCCGCGCTCGACCTGCGCACCGCCGCCGAACGCCGCAACAGCATCGACACCCCGAACACCGCCAGCCCGCCCACGGCAAGCACGGCGCCCACCGGGCCCAGCGACGTCCAGCCCCATCCTGCCGTGATGGCCGCCGCGCCCAGCCAGGCGCCCAGCGCGTTGGCGATGTTGAAGGCCGAATGGTTGAGTGCTGCCGCCAGCGTCTGCGCGTCGCCGGCCACGTCCATCAGCCGGATCTGCAGCGCCGGCCCGAGGGCGACGATGCCGCCGAGGCCGAACAAGGCCAGCAGCGCCGTGGGCACGTGGTGCGCCAGCAGGCCGAAGCCGGCCAGCAGCAGCGCCGCGTACACCAGCGTGCCGCCGATGGTGGGCAGCAGCGCGCGGTCCGCCAGGCGCGCGCCCACCAGATTGCCGGCGATGGCGCCCAGGCCGAACAGCGACAGCGCGGGTGGCACCTGGGCCAGTGTCAGCCCGGTCACGTCCACCAGCGTGGGCTTGATGTAGCTGAACACGCAGAACATGCCGCCGAAGCCGACGCCCGCGACGCCCAGCGTCAGCCACACCTGCGGCCGGGCCAGCGCGCCCAGTTCGCGCCACGGCCCGGCGCCGGCCTCGGCGGGCAGCGGCGGCAGCGCGCCGCGGATGAGCAGCGCCGCGAGCAGCGCGATGGCGCCGACGAAGCCGAACGCCGCGCGCCAGCCGAGCTGCTGGCCGATCCACGCGGCGATGGGCACGCCGATCAGCGTCGCCGTGGCCAGGCCCATCATGACCAGGCCCACGGCGCGCGCACGCCGGTCCGGCGGCGACAGCGCCGCGGCCACCAGCGCCGCCACGCCAAAGTAGGTGCCGTGGGGCAGGCCGGCCGCCAGCCGCGTGAGGCCCACGGCCAGCGCGCCGGGCATCAGGGCCGTGGCGACGTTGGCCACGGCGTAGAACGCCATCAGCGCGACCAGCAGCGTGCGGCGCGCCCAGTGGGCGGTGAGCACGGCCAGCAGCGGCGCGCCGACCGCGACGCCCAGCGCGTAGGCGCTGATGAGGCCGCCGGCCGTGGGCACGCCGATGCCCACGTCGTGGGCCACTTCGGGCAGCAGGCCCATGATGACGAACTCGCCGGTGCCGATGGCGAAGCCGCCGATGCCCAGCGCCAGCAGCGCGCGGGTCGAATGGAGGGAAGCAGGGGAAGCAGACATGCCCGCACCATACGTGCTGGGCGATGGCCCGATCCGCCGGCCGGGCATGCATGCGGCGTGAAGCCGGGCTTCACGGATGCGGTTATCAGTCCACGTGCACGCGGTTGCGGCCGCCGCGCTTGGCGGCGTAGAGCGCACGGTCGGCGCGGCCCAGCAGCACGTCGGCGGGTTGCGGCGGCGGGCCGCCGGCAATGCCGATGCTCACGCGCACGACCAGGCCCCGCGTGATGGCCGCCCAGTCGTGCTCCGCCACGGCCAGCCGCAGCCGCTCGCAGATCTCGGCCGCCTGCTGCGGCGCGATGCCCACCAGCACGGCCAGGAACTCCTCGCCGCCCACGCGGGCCATCAGGTCGGCGCTGCGCAGCCGGTGGCGCAGCAGTTGCGCGAGTTGCTGCAGCACGGCGTCGCCCACCGCGTGGCCGTGGGTGTCGTTGATCTTCTTGAAGTGGTCCACGTCCAGCGCCGCGATGCTGATGACCTGGCCAGCCACGCGCGCACCTTCCACCAGCAGCGGCAGCGCGAACTCGGCGTGGCGGCGGTTGTGCAGGCCGGTCAGCACGTCCTCGTGCGCGGCGCGGTCCAGTGCGTTGGCATGCTCGCGCAGGCGCTGCTGCTCGTTCTCCAGGTGCGCGGCGCGGGCGCGCTCGCGGCGGGCGTCGGCGGTGGCGCTGTCGGCGCGGGCCTGCGCCTGCGCGACCTGGTCGCGGATCAGGATGACTTCGGTCTGCAGCACCAGGTTGTCGCGGCGGATCTGGCGCTCCAGCCCCACCAGCTCCTCCAGCCAGCCCAGCGCCTCGCGGTGCTGGCCGCAGGCTTTCTGGGTTTCGTACAGCGAGCGCACCAGCATGCGGCGCAGCTTGGGCGGCGGCTCGACGGCGGCCTGCAGCAGCGCCTGCAGGATGCGGGCCGCCTGCAGCGGCTCGCCCTTCAGGCGCAGGAACACCGCGCGCTGCACGTCGGCCTCGACGGCCAGCGTGCGGTAGCCATGGTCATGCGCCAGGTGGCCGAACTCGTTGAGCAGCGGCAGCGCCTCGTCCAGCAGCCCGCCGGCCAGCAGCGCGTTGACGAGGTTGGACACCGCCACCGTCACCTGGAACGGGCTGCCGGAGTGGCGTGCCAGCGCCGTGGCCTGCTCGGCCGTCGCCCGCGCGCTGGCCACGGCCTGCGCCAGCGTCGCGGCGTCGCCCAGGTGCTTGGCGTCCTCCACGCGGCGCAGCCAGAAGTAGGCGAGGTTGTTCTGGCAGGAGAACCGCACCTCGGCCGCTTCGGCGCGCGTGGCGATCTCCAGCGCCTGCTCGGTGGAGGCGCAGGCCTGCACCGGGTTCTCCAGGCTGGAATAGGCCACGCCCACGCGGTTCAGCGCCCAGGCCTCGCGCACCGGGTCGTCGGCCCGGCGCGCGGCGGACAGCGCCTTCATGCCGTACTCCAGCGCCTCGCGGCCCATCAGCAACTGGCCGTAGACATAGGATTGCGAGGTCAGCGCGTCGGCCAGCAGCACGTCGTCGCCCAGGCGCTCCGCCAGCGTCAGCGCCTCGGTGGCGTAGCGCGTGCTTGCCGTCAGCTTGCCGATGCGCGGGTACTGGTGCGCCAGCAGCGCCAGCAGATCGGCCCGGCGGCGCTGCTCCGCGGGCGGGCACGCGGCCAGCAGCGCTTCCAGCGCCATGCACGACGCCTCGTAGGCGCCGGCCGCCGCCTGCCGGCGCTGCGCCGCGCAGGCCCGGTCGAAAGCCTCGGCGTCAAATCCGGGGTGGTCGGCAGGCAACTCGGGCAGGTCGAGCAGGTCTGACATGGCTGGGCCGATTTTGCCCAGCCCCAGAATGCCGGCCATGACAGAGCCACGCGTTTTCGGGATCGACTTCACGAGTGCACCCCGCCGGGCGAAGCCGATCCGCGTCGCCGAGGGGCATCGCCAGGGCGCCGTGGTGCGCCTGGTCGGCCTGACGGCGCTTTCAAGCCTGGACGGCTTTTCCGGTTGGCTGGCGCAGCCCGGCCCCTGGGTGGCGGGCCTGGACCTGCCCTTCGGCCTGCCGCGCGAACTGGTCGAGCAGCTCGGCTGGCCGACGGACTACGCGGCGTTGATGGCGCACTACGCCTCGCTGAGCCGCAACGAGATTCGTGACCGCTTCGCCGCGTTCTGCGACGCGCGGCCGGCCGGCGCCAAGTTCGCCCACCGCGCCTGCGACGGCCCGGCCGGCGCCAGCCCCAGCATGAAATGGGTCAACCCGCCGGTGGCCTGGATGCTGCATGCCGGCGTGCCGCGGCTGATCGCGGCCGGTGTGCATCTGCCGGGGCTGCTGGCGGGTGACAAGTCGCGCGTCGCGCTGGAGGCCTACCCGGGCCTGCTGGCGCGCGAGCTGATCGGCCGGCGCTCGTACAAGAGCGACGCCAAGGCCGCGCAGACGCCGGAGCGGCTGATCGCGCGCAAGGACATCGTCGAGGCGCTGGAGCAGGGCCGCACGCGGCTCGGCTTGCGCCTCAGGCTCAGCCATGCCCAGCGCGACGACCTGGTGGCCGATGCGAGCGGCGACAGCCTGGACGCCGTGCTGGCCCTGCTGCAGGCCGCCTGGGCGGCGGACCGTCCGCGCCACGGCTGGCCGCAGGGCGTGGACCCGCTGGAAGGCTGGATCGTCAGCGCGTAACCTCAGCCGTGCACGTTGGCGCTGCGGCGGCCAGTTGAGGCCGTGCCGGCGGGCTTTTGGGCGGTGTGCCATCGGTGATGGCCGCGCCCCTCATTCGCGGGGGAGGGCCGGCCGTTGCTGGCGCCACAGATCTTGACGGCAAGTACCCTGGCGATTGCGTCGTTCCAAACCAATCAGAGAGTTATCCATGTCCTTTCGCCTGATGCTCGCTCCGGTGGCCCTGGCCGCCCTGGCGATGAGTTCTTCCGCGCATGCCACGTTCACGGTCTACACGACGCAGGCCAGCTTCCTGGCTGCCATCAGCGCGCCCGGCGTGGACACGTTCAACGACCTGGACTTCACGGCGCCGCTGGCCTCGCCGCAGAACCGCACGGCGGGCGCTTACAGCTACGCCGCGTCGGCCGGGCCGATCAGCAACTTCTTTCCGGCCGGCAACGCGGCCGACGTCTGGCTGGCCCCCAACAACCGCACCGACACCATCACCTTCAGCAACTTCACGTCAACGGTGACCGGCGTGGGCGGCTTCTTCTTCCGTGCGGACACCAACGGCTTGTCCACCACCACCGCGGCCACGCTGACCGTCACCGCGACCGACGCTTCGGGCACCGTGTCGCAAGCGCTGGTCAACCCGGGCGTGACGACCTTCCTGGGCTTCGTGTCCAACGGCCCCATCACCAGCCTCAGCGTGTTCGTCGGCACCCAGGGTGTCGGCACGGTGGGTGTCTGGCCGACCGTCAACGACCTGACGATGGGTGTCGCCGCCGTGCCGGAGCCGTCGACCTATGCGCTGCTGATGGGCGGCCTGGTCGTGCTCGGCGCTGCCGCGCGCCGCGCCAGGACCTCCTGATCGCCGCGGCATCCCGGCCGCCCGATGGGGGCTCGGATGCCGCCGAAGCCGGTCGCGCGTTGCCGGGCTGTAGTCCTTCGCCGACCCGGTCTTGCGTGCTTGTCTGCCTGCGTGCATGGCGCGAAATTCCTAAGCTGCGTTCAGCGGTCTTCATCCAGTCGACCCATCCACGTTGAAAGGAATTGCCATGAACAAGGACCAAGTGAAGGGCTCCCTCAAGGACGCCGCAGGCAAGGTGCAGCAAAAGGCTGGCGAGATCGTCGGCAGCACCGAGCAGCAGGCCAAGGGCCTTGCCAAGCAAGTCGAAGGCAAGACCCAGAAGGGTTACGGCGACGCCAAGGAAGCCGTCAAGGACGCAACCAAGCGCTGAGCGGCTTCAAGCCCATGAACAACGCGGCCGATGGCCGCGTTTTCTTTGGGGCGAGCGGCCCGGCAGCCGGCGCGCCCCAGCGGCAGGCTTCGCTGCCGCTTCGGTGGGGTGGTTATCCTGCCGACCCATGTACGCGTCCTTCTTCGGCCTGAAACAAGCGCCGTTCTCCATCGCGCCGGACCCGCACTACCTGTTCATGAGCGAGCGCCACCGCGAGGCGCTGGCCCACCTGCTGTACGGGCTGGACGGCGGTGGCGGCTTCGTGCTGCTGACCGGCGAGATCGGGGCCGGCAAGACCACCGTCTGCCGCTGCTTCCTGGAGCAGATCCCGGCGAACTGCAACGTCGCCTACATCTTCAACCCCAAGCTCACCGTCGCAGAGCTGTTGCTGTCGATCTGCGACGAGTTCCACGTCCCGGTGCCGCCGGGCGCGCAGACGGTGAAGGACTACGTCGACCCGCTGAACGCCTTCCTGCTGGCGCAGCACGCGGCCGGGCGCAACAACGTGCTCATCATCGACGAGGCGCAGAACCTCTCGGCCGACGTGCTGGAGCAACTGCGCCTGCTCACCAACCTCGAAACCAGCGAGCGCAAGCTGCTGCAGGTGGTGCTGATCGGCCAGCCCGAACTGCGTGGCATGCTGGCACGGCCGGAGCTGGAGCAGCTGGCGCAGCGCGTCATCGCGCGCTTTCACCTCGGTGCGCTGTCCGAGGGTGAGACGGCGCAATACATCCGCCACCGCATGACCGTGGCCGGCCTCGCCGGTGCGCTGCCCTTCGACGGCAAGGCGCTTCGGCTGATCCACCAGCTCACCCGCGGCGTGCCGCGCCGCATCAACCTGCTCTGCGACCGCGCGCTGCTGGGCGGCTATGCGAGCGGGCAGGCACAGGTCACGCGAACCATCGTGCGCCAGGCCGCGGCCGAGGTGTTCGGCGCCCCGGCGCCATCGCCGGTGCCCAGGCGCGCGCCGCTGCCGGGCCTGGGCCTGGGCCTGGCGCTTGTGGCCGCGGGCGTGGCCGGCGCCGCGCTGACCTGGGCGTGGCAGCCGTCGCTCCGGCCCGCTGGCAGCGCCGCGGCCACCGGGGACGCCGTCGCCAAAGCCGCCAGCGCCGCGTCAGCGCCCGCGTCGGTCGCCGGCAGCGCCGAGCCGCCGGCCCGCTCGGCCAGCCCGGCCCCCGAGCCGCTGAGCCTGGCTGACTGGACGCCGCGCGACGGCGAAGCCTGGGCCGCGCTGGCGCAGCGCTGGGGCTTGCCGCTGTCCGCGCAGACCGACCCTTGCACCGCCGCGGCGCAGCGCGGCCTGCAGTGCCACCGCAGCGCCACCGGCAGCCTGTCGCTGATCCGGCTGATCGACCGCCCGGTGCTGCTGACGCTGCAGCGCCCCGGCCAGCCGCCGGCCCTGGCGGCGCTGGTGGGGCTGGACGGGCAGCAGGCCACGCTGCTGGTGGACGGCGCGCCGCGCCGCGTCTCGCTGCCCGAGCTGGCCGGCGCCTGGCGCGGCGAGTTCACCACCTTGTGGCGCGTGCCGCCCGGCTATGCCATCCGTGCGGACAACGGCGCGCCGCTGCGCGACTGGCTGGGCGCGCAGCTGGCGCTGGTGCCAGGCATCGCCGCACCGGCCGGCACGGGCGCCTCCGCACCGACCGGCACGGGCGCCTCCGCACCCGCCAGTGCGCCGGCTGCCGCGCCGCCGCCCAGCGGGTCCGAACTGACCCGCCAGGTCCAGGCCTTCCAGGCCAGCCAGGGCCTGCAGCCGGACGGCCGCGTCGGGCCGATCACGCTGATGCAGCTCAACCGCGCCGTCGGCCTGGCGGAGCCGCGCCTGGACGCGCCCCGCAGAACCCCTGAGTCGACCCACTGACATGTCCTACATCCTCGACGCCCTGCGCCGCGCCGAAGCCGACCGCGAACGCGAGCGCGGCCAGGTGCCGGGCCTGCACACGCAGCCCCCGTCCGGCAACGAGGCCGCGCCGGCTGGCGGCCGACGCGGCTGGCTGCCCTGGGCCGGCGGCGGCCTGCTGCTGCTGGCCGGCGTGGGCGCCGGCAGCTGGTGGGCGAGCGGGCCGCAAGAATCGGCCTCGTCGGTTGCCGTGCCGGGTACGCCGCCGGCCGCCACGGCCCCGCGTGCCGCAGTCGCGACAGCGCCGCTGACCTCGCCTGCGGCCATCGCGCCACCCGGCACGCAAACGGCAGTCAGCGGGCCGATGCCGCCGCCTGCGGCGCCAGCTTCCCCCTTCCTGCCGCCCGCGCCACCGCCGGTTGCGGTGGCCACTGCCCCGGTGGCCGCGCCTGCAGTCGCTGCCAAGCAGGTGGCAACCATCCCCGCAGCACCGCCCGCCTCCGCGTCAGCGGCCGACGCCCGCATCCCGCGGCTCTCCGAGCTGCCCGAGAGCACGCGCCGCGAGTTGCCCAGGCTGGCGATCAGCGGCTCGGTCTATTCGGAGCAGCCGGCCAGCCGCTTCGTCATCATCAACGGCGAGGTGGCACGCGAAGGCGCCACTCTGGGCGCCGACCTGGTGCTGGAGGAGATCCGCTCGCACGAGCTGGTGCTGCGCTTCAAGGGCCAGCGCTACCGGCAACCGGTGTAGGGCAACGCTGAACCCGGGTTGCGCGCCGCGGCAGGGGATGGCTTGATCGCTGGGGCGGTCCAGCGGCCGAGTGAAGGCTCAACTCGCCCGCTTCTTCAGCTGCTTGAGGCCCCCTGCCGACGCGGCAACGAGCTCCTTTCGACTCATCACATACAGCGGCGTGTCGAGCAGCATCTCCAGGGTCAAGTCGATGAAGGCGCGCACCCGTTTGGGCTGGGCCTCCCGGCTGCCGTAGTAGACATGCACGCCGATGTGATCGGTCATGTGCTCCAGCAGGATGGGCACGAGGCGCCCTTCCCGGATGTGGGCTGTCGCGGCCAGGTTGGCCACCTGGCCGATGACCTGGCCGGCCAGCACCGCCTGCACTTCAAGTTCGGTGTCGTTGGTCGACAGCGTGGGCGACACGTGCCGGTGCACCAACTGCCCTGGTGACGGTGGCGCGAGGCGCAACCGTTGCTGCCAGGCTCTCACAGCGCGATGGCATTTTCAGAGCCAGTAACGCACGACCGCGAAGTCGTTGACCGCGTCCACCGCTTCGCCAGCCTGGATCGCCCGCACCGTCGCCACGCGCGTGTCGGCCTGCAGCAGCATCGCGCGGCCGGCGTTGTTGCGGCCCCTGGGCGACGCGTTCGTGATGACCGTGCCGGCATGGCCGAAGCTGTCGTCGAGCGCGCCGTTGGCGTCGTAGCGCTGCAGCACGAAGTTGCTGAATCGTGGGCCGGTTTCGGGCAGGAAGGCCCAGCCGCCGACGACGACCTTGCCGTCGTTCTGCAGCGCCACGCTGGTCGCCTGGTCCCAGTCGTTCAAGCTGACCTGGTGCACGACCCTGCCGCCGGTGCCGAACGTGGTGTCGAACGAGCCATCGACGTTCAGCCGCACCAGCGCGAAGTTCTGCTGGCTGTGGCCGGCGATGACCAGCTTGCCGGCGTCGTCGACCACCACCGCGTTGGCGGCGCCGACGGTGCTGCCGAGCAGGTTGGCGATGGTGCCGCCGTTGCCGAAGCCCGCGTCGAGCGTGCCGTCGGCGTGGTAGCGCGCCATCACGAAGCCGCTCTCGCCGCCGACCGCGACGATGCGATCCTGGCCGTTGACGACCTGGCGCGCCAGCGCGTGGACCGAGTCCTTGCCGCCGAAGCCGCTGATCGCGGTCAACACCTTGCCGCCGTTGCCGAAGCTGGTGTCGAGGCTGCCATCGTTGTTGTAGCGCACGAGTGCGAAGTCCTGGCCCGTGGCCGTGCCCTGGTAGCTCTCGCCGCCGAGCACGATCTTGCCGTCGAGCTGCACGAGGATGGCGAGCGCGCGGTCGGCGTCGTTGCCGAACGAGGTGACGACCTTGCCGCCATCGCCAAAGCCCGCATCGAGGCTGCCATCGGCGTTGTAGCGCACCAGCGCGAAGTCCTGGCCCGTGGCGCCGCCGTCGCTCGTGCCAGCGACGAGGATCTTGCCCTGCGCATCGAGGGCGACCGCGCGTGCGTCGTCGGTCCGGGTGCCGGCGGCAATCGCCGTGGTGAGCCTGCCCCCGGTGCCGAAGCTCGTGTCGAGGCCGCCGTCGCGCAGGTAGCGCACGACCGCGAAATCGGTGCCGCTGCCGGTCACCGTGGTGTGGCCGGCCACGACCAGCCGGCCGTCGGCCTGCAGTGCCATCGCCTCGACGTAGTCGTCGCGATCGCTGAACGTGTCGATCAGCTTGCCGGCGGCGAAGCTGGTGTCGACGGCGCCCGGCTTGCCGCGCACCGTGACGGTGAGGCTGGCCGTCTTTGCGAGTTCGCCGGCGGTGCCCTTGATCTCGGTCACCGTCGGCAGCGAGTGCGGCGCCTCGGGTGCGGCGGCGAGCGGCATGACGACCGAGGTGGCGTCGGCCGCGACGACCACGGCCGGCGTCGTCACGCCATTGGGCAGTGCGCTGGCTGCCAGCGTGACGGCGCCGGTGAACCCGGCCTCGCGCGTGACGGTGACGGTGACCGGCACGCTGCCGCCTTGGGTGATGACGGCCTTGTCGATCGACAGCGCCAGCGAGAACGCGGCGACCGGCGGTGGTGGTGGCGGGGGCGGCGGCGGATTGTTGTCACCGCCTTGGACGCCACCGTCCGAGCCGCCGCAGGCGCACAGGAAGGCGAGGGAGGTGAGCAGCGCGAGTCTGCCGAGGTGTTTGCGAATCATGAGCGTGGGCACTCGTTTGAAGAGACGTTGAACGAAGAGGCGAGGGCCGATTCTGGGAAACACCGGTCGGCGCGTGAATGGCCCGGACGCCCGAATCGATGTCTGCGCGTTCACGTCGCCGGCATGCGATGCGCGCCTGAACGATGAGACGTGGGTCGCGGCTCCCTGGACATGGCGAACGTGGCCTGCGACGCCATGGACCCGTCCGCCGTCCGCGGCAGGCCTAACGACGTGACGGTGCGAATGTCGAGCAGGCGTGCAGCCAGCTGAAGGCGACCGGAGCCATGCAGCAAATGCGCCTTAAGTGGCTGCGTCGGGAGCGTTGCCCGCGCCGGACGCCATGCCGAGGAGCCCTTGGCCTACGCCGCTTCGCGCTGCTCTGTGCCACCGCGCGGTGACGCGTTCGTCTCGCGCTTGTAGGCCTTGGAGAACGCGAAGCCGCTCGAATAGCCGACGCGCTGCGCCACCTGATCGAGCGACAGCTGCCGGTTCGCGAGCAACTGCCGGGCCATCGTCATGCGCCAGCGCGTGAGGTAGCGCAGCGGTGCTTCGCCGAGCGCACGGCTGAAGCGCAGCGCGAAGGCGGTGCGGCTCATGTGGCAGATGGTTGCGAGCCGCTCGATCGACCAGTCTTGCTCCGGCGCGGTGTGGATCGCGCGCAAGGCCGGGCCGAGCGCGTCGTCGCGCTCGGCCAGCCGCGTCGGTTCGGCGTTCGTGACCGGCTCGACCTCGTCGCGCAGCCAGGCCAGCAGCACATGCCGCAGCAGCGCGTTGGCCGACTCGTCCATGCCGACACCGCCACCGCCGCCCTTCAGGTCGGTCATCCAGCGCATCAGCTCGCCCATCGGGCCGAGCCAGCGGGCGCTGGCGCAGCGGTTGCCGCGGATCGGCACGACATCGGGCAGGCGCGCGAGCAGCGGCTGCGCGAGCAGATCGCGGGTCCAGAAGAAACTGCCCACCAGCAGGGTCACCGCGGCGGGGTGATCGATCTGGAAGCAGCGACGGCCATTGCCGCTGGCGCGGCCGACGAGTTCGGTGATCGTCGTCAGCCGGGTATTGGCCGAGCCTGCCACGTCGTGCCGGCCGCCGCGCGGCAGGAACAGCAGGTCGCCGTCGCGCAACTCGCCCTGCCAGCCGCTGCCCGGATGTCGACCCAGCACGGGTTCGCCGAGCACCATGTAGAGCGCCGCTCGCGAGCGGCTGTCGATCGAGAAGCCCCCCGACGCGTCGAGCCGCGCCTGGAAGTGCAGGGCGGGGTCGAAGCGCAACGTGTCGACCACGGCCGCAAGGTCTGCGGCGGCCGCGTCGCTGATGGCGGGTTTCAGGTCGGTCCTCGTCGCATCGTCCTGCGAAGGCAAGGGCACGAATGAATCGGCGTGTGGAACCTCCTGCTGCGCACGCGCTGCGACGCCGGGCATCGCGTGGGGGCGCAACTCCTCCGGGTGCTGCCGCAGGTAGCGCATCAGCGTGCGACGCTTTTCGGGGCCGCGGACGCCTTCCGAGCTGGCGACCGCCGCGTCCGCCAGCAGCCGCGGAAAGCGGTCCTCCACGCGCTCGTAGATCGAGCGCCAGAGCTTCTTCAGCGTGTGCGGCGAGATCGCGAGCAGTGCGGCAATCGCCTCGTCGGGCTCGTCGAACAGCGCACGCCGCAACAGGCGCTGCTCGGCACCGCGAAAGTGGAAGATCGGCGCTGAGTGCTCGAAGGTCTCCCGCAGCTGGAAGCCCGGCAGTTTCTGCAGCGCCTCGGCGCGGGTCAGGCTGAACAGCTCGGGCAGCCGTTGCTGATGCTCGGCGCACTCGCGCGCGTTGTGAGCGCTGCGCTGTACCAGGCCGATGCTGCGCATGTAGGCCTGCTCCGATTGCCACGCCTCCTGGAAGATCTCGCGCACCCGGTGGCCGGCGTGCGCCACGCGCATCGCGGTCAGGCCGGCCGAGAGCACGGCCACGGCGCGCGGGTCGGCGAGGTCGGCGTTGCGCTGCTGGTAGTGCAGCACCATGAAGGTCACGCCTTCGTCGTCGCCGGTCGATGCGTTCGCGACTGCCATCTCGCGCTCCGTCGGCGGCCGCGTGCGCCCGGCGATCAGATCGGCGTAGAGCTGGTGCGTGATCCATGGCGGCGGTGCCGCGCGCAGGCGCCGCTGCCACGGCTCGTCGAGCGCGACCGCCATGCCGATCGCCTGGATGCGCTCGCCTTGCGGCGCGCCCACGTCCTCGATCACGTCGGCATTGAAGCCGGGATGCTGCAGCAACTCGCGCCACAGCTCGGGCAACTGCGCGCGCATCGTCGAGTCCATGGCCAGCCAGCGCGGCAGGAATCCCAGTGCCTCGTCGAAGTCGCACGGTTGCAGCAGGCGGCGCTGCAGCGAGGGCTTGTCGGTCGAGGTGGCGGGCATGGCGTCGAACAGCACGGACGAAGCCGCGGATTTTGGTCTGCGATCCCCTTCAGTTGTCGACGATCAGGCCCGGCGCATCCCTCTTTTGAATGAGTTTCAGATCCGTTTGGCACTGTTGGCAGAGGAATCCGCAGGCTCCTCGTGGGCGACGGGCGGTTCATCTTTTCAAGAGCCGGGCCGGAGGTCGCGTGAACAACCTCAAGACTTGCAGCCCTCAGCCCGCAGTCGTCGGCGACCGAACCCAGCCCGCGTCAAACCTCCCGCGCAGACGCCTAGGGGAATGACACAACGCTGCCGTCAAGCGGCAGCTCATGCCTGCGCGGCCTCGCTGTTGTCGGGGATGGGCCTGCCGGCTTCGTCGGGTCGAAACTCTCTTCAATGAGGCCTTGCCCATGGAGGGCAAAGGCGTCGATGACGAAGGGCAGCCCCTCCGAATGTTCAAAGGTCGGCCGGTTGCTGATGTGGAAATGAAGATGCGGCGCCCCTGCGCTGCCTGTCTGACCCAGGCGCGCCATGACGGTGCCGCGTCGAACGTGCTGGCCGACCCGCACCTGCACGCTGCCTGCCTGGAGATGGGCATAGTGGGCATACACCCCGGGCGCAATCCTCAGCACAACGAAGTTGCCGTAGAGGGACCGGGCCGTCAGGTCCTGCGGCGTCTCCAGGGGTGTCATCGGCTTGCCATTGGCAACCCCGTCTCGCGCATCGACGACGACGCCGTCGGCCGCGGCCAGGACGTCCTTGCCGTAGCCCACCCAGTCCTCATCGACGCTGGACGCCAGGTTCTCATGCCGGCTGCGCAGCGAATGGTTGCCTTCGTCCAGCCCGAACCAGTCGACGGCGAACCGCTGCGGAATCGAGAGCGTGCCGTTGATGGCAACCGGGCTGCCCCAGTGATGCGACAAGGCATTGCCAGGCCCCTCGACGGTCAGCCATCGTCCTGCGCGTAGCGGAGCGCCGATGCTGATCGGTGCGCGGGCCACGACGGTCGTGCGCACGTCGTCGGCGCGCTGCACTTCGCCCTTGGCGGTCGAGAACGTCAGCTGATGCCGCAGGCTGTCCGGCCGGGTGCCAGGGGGCAGCGTGAGCCACATGAAGAGCGTCCGGGCGCGACCCGATGCGATCTTGATGCCCTGGTCAGGCGCCCCGTCCGGTGCCGGCTGGTTGAGCAGCCCGTTGAGCCCGGCGCCTTCGATGACGGCCAGTGGCGTGGCGCCGGCACCCGCGAAGACGGCGAGCCGCGTCAGTGTCAGCGGGTTGTCGTCGGCCTGAAAGCTGGTGATCCGCATCTCGTAGGCGAGATGCTTGTGCCCATCGCTTCCGGCGACGGCCTGGGGTGCAAACGCAATCCTCGCTTCGACCTGCGCCTGAAGAGGCGTCGCCAGGGTAGGCACATCGCCCGCCTGCGCCCAGGCGCCGTTCAGGCAGGTGAGGGCCAGGGCCGCAGCGCTGACCATTCGGGCCATCGTCATGCCGCCCCCATCATTTTTTCAAGCCGCGACCTCATCCCGTGTCTCCTCATTCACGCCATTGCTCGATCAGGGCTGGATTTCAGCATGCCCCGGTGAAGCCTGACGGCCTCCTAGCGCGCTGGCTGCGCGCCATGCCGATGCAAAGTGCGCCAGCTCGGTGGCATCCACGTCCGATACGGCCCAGTACTGCATGGCGCCGTCGCTCCAGCCTGCGAGGTTGAAGCCGCGACGCTGCAGTGTTTCGGGTGCGGCGCCTGGCGTGGCAGGCCATTGGTACAGGTCGATCTTGTGCAGCCGCAGCTGGTAGGCCAGAGTGGCGGTGGGCCGGCCGTGCACGGCCTGCACGCGGCCGCCCAGCAGCAGGTAGCCCTGCTCGCGCAGCGGCGCGTCGAGCACGGTGGGCGCGTAGTCCAGTCGGCCCTGGAACCAGGGCTTGACGGTGTGGCGGTCGCTGGACGCCACCTCGTACAGCGGGCCGACCTGCAGCGCGCGCACGTGCGCGGCGACGAGCTGGTCGGGCAGTGTGCCGTCGGGGTGCAGGCGCGGCACGATGAGCAGCGCGGACAGCGTCAGCGCGACGCCCAGTGCCAGGCCGCCCACGCCGGCGAGCGCGGGGCGGATGCGCGCCAGCCGTTCGCGCCAGCGCAGTCGCGCACGCGGCGCTTGCGCGGCGGCCTGCAGCGTGAACTGCGTGCGTACCCTGGCGCGCAGCCCGTCACCGGCGGCGTGGCGGCTGGCGTGCTGGCGCAGCAGGGCGCAGAGGTCGTCGTCTTCCATGGGGGCGTTCAGGGTAGGCCGGCCAGGCTGAGCTGGCGCTTGAGTTGGGCGCGGGCGCGCGACAGCCGCGACATCACCGTGCCGATCGGGATGCCGGCGATACGCGCGATGTCGCGGTAGTCCAGGCCTTCGAGTTCGCGCAGCACGATGACCTCGCGCATCGGCGGGCTCAGCGCCCGCAGCGCGGCGTCGACCAGCACCTGCTCGCGCCGCGTGCCCAGCGCCGCGAGCGGGTCGGGCACGGGGCTGGGCGACTGGGCTTCGAGCCGGTCCCAGGCGTCCTCGTCCAGCAGTGTCACGTCCGCCCGGCCGCGCTCGCGCGCCAGCGCCGTGAAGCAGGTGTTGCGCACGATGCCCAGGAACCAGGGCTTGGCGCTCTCGTGTGCACGCAGCGAGTCGAAATGGCGAAAGGCGCGCAGCGCCGCCTCCTGCACCGCGTCTTCCGCGGCGGCGGCGTCGCGCAACAGCCAGCGCGCGAGGTTGTGCGCAGCATCGAGCAACGGCAGCACCGTGGCCTCGAAACGGCGCGCGTCGGTCACCGGAGCACCCTTCGGCCTTCGGCTTGTGCCGCCAGGCGGGGGCGCGCTTGCCGGGGACGGCTGGGCGCTGCGCTCATGACACGTCGAAATGCCCGTCCATGCCCTCGTGCCCGTCGCCACAGAAGTTGTCGCACAGGAAGGCGAGTTGCCCGCGCGCCTTGGGCGTGAGGGCGAGGCGGGTGACGCGGCCGGGCATGAGGTCGGTTCGCAGGTCCAGATCGGGCACGAAGAAGCCGTGCGCGAAGTCCAGGGAGCGTATCAGCAGCACGACCGGCTCGCCCGCCTTCAGCGGGATCTCGGCCGGTGTGAACTTGAAGCGCTGGGCGGTGATCTCGATCTCGCGCGGTACCTGGGCACGGGCGGCCGTCAGGGCCGCGCCCGCCGCGGCGCCCATCAACAGCAGATCGCGGCGTTTCATGCGTTGGATACTCCATGCTCGATGCGCCCGGCCTTGGCACCTTCGATGGCCACCTCGCGCCAGCCCAGGCCGCGGTAGGGCGCGGCCGGGTCCCAGGGCAGTGCTGTCGCCTTGTCTGCCGTGCCAGGGGCCGGCAGCGGGAACATCAGCGAGCGCGCCGAGTGGTGGGCGATGTGGCCCGTCATCTGGTGGTGCTCCTGGTGGATGTGGCCGTAGAACACGGTCACGTTCTTGTGCGGCATCAGCAGGGCCAGGGCCTGGTCGCCGTCGCGGGTGTGCCAGTCCCATTTGGGCACCAGCGGGAAGAGGGGCCGGTGGGCCAGCACGACCAGCGGCGCCTCGGGATTGAGCTTGGCCAGCTCGGCCTGCATCCAGGCCAGCTGCTCGGGCCCGAGCGTCGTGCCGCGGTCGGAGACGTTGTCCAGCGCAATGAAGTGCACGCCCTGGTGGTCGAAGCGGAAATGGGTGTCGCCGAACATCTCCCTGAAGGCCGCGCCGCGGTCCAGCGAGGCGTCGTGCTCGCCGGGCATGAAGCGCACGGTCTTGACCTTGAGCTCGCCCACGACCTGCTTGAACTCCGCCATGCGGCGGCGGCGCTCGGCGGGGTCGTCGGTGGTGTGCGTCAGGTCGCCGGTGAAGACGATGAAGTCCGGCGGCTTGGGCAGGGCGTTGACGGCCGCGATGGCCTTGGGCAGCGTGCCGCGGGCGTCCGGGTTGGGTGCGCCCTGGAATCCCCAGTGGGTGTCGGAGAGTTGCACGAAATAGAACTCGTCCTGGGGCTTGCCGGCGCTGGCGCAGCCGGCCAGGGAGGCCGAGAAGATCGCGCCGCCGCCGAGGCCGGCCAGCTGAAGGAAGTCTCTTCGCTGCATGGTGTGCCGCTCGCATGAAGTGGTGACTTGATGCGATACCGGCCGGGGCGGCGTTTTATTCCTCCGCCTTGGCCAGCGTGCGCAAGAAGGCGATCACGTCGGCCCGCTCGCCGGCATCCGGCAGGTTGACGCCCATGGCCTGGCCGGGGACGAGCACTTGCGGGTCGGCCAGCCAGCGGTCCAGGCTGGCCTCGGTCCAGGTGATGCCGGAACGCTTCAGCGCGGCAGAGTAGTTCGTGAACCCCTTGGCGGTGCCGGCCAGCCGGCCGAACACGCCGCGGTGCGCGGGGCCCACGCCATTGAAATCGGGCGAATGGCAGGCGGCGCAGCGGGCCTGGTAGACAGCCTGGCCGCGGGTGGCATCGGCGGGCGCAGCCCAGGCCGCCGTGCTGGCGACCAGGCCGAGGAAGATGAGTGGGAGGCACCACATGAAAGCTCCAACGATGGAGCCTTCAACGACCCGGGCGGGTCGCGCCTTATTCCATCAGCGGTGCCCAGGCCAGGGCGGCCTTCGATCACGGACTCAGAGGTCCGGGACGACTTCCGCCACGCCGGCATGCGCCAAGTGGCTCACCAGCGGCAGGCCCGGCCCCCAGGCATGGATGAGCCAGCCGGCGGGCTCCAGCACGATGGCCAGTGGCGCGTCGGGTGCCAGGTCCAGCGCGACCTGGTGGGCCGTGGACGGCGCGCTGATGGCCGCGGCGTGAGCCACGCGGCCCAGCGTCATGCGGTGCAGGTGGCCGCAGACGACGCGCTGCACCTGCGGGTGGGCAGCGATCAGCGCGTCGAAGCCGGCCAGGCCGTGCTGCAAGGCCATTGCGTCCATCGCGGCCAGGCCCGTGGCGTGCGGCGGGTGGTGCAGCGCGACGAGGGTGGGCACGCTCGGGCGCTCGGCCAGCAGCGTGCGTGCCTGCGCCAGCCGTGCCTCGTCGAAACCGCCTTCGGGGCGGCCGGGCACGAGGCTGTCCAGCACCACGAGCCGCAGCGGGCCGGGCAGGTCCAGCGCGTACTGGATGGCCGCCGCGCCCGCTTCGCCGCAGTGCACGCCGTGCCGGCCCGCGAACGCGGCCTGCAGCGGGTCGCGCGCGTCGTGGTTGCCGGGCAGCAGCGCCAGCGGCAGGCCGGCGTCCACCAGCGGCTGCAGCAACTCGCGCAGCTGCGCGTATTCGGCCGGGTGGCCGGCGTCCACCAGGTCGCCGCTGATGAGCACGGCCACCGGCCGCGGGCGCTGCATCTGCAGCACGCGCTCGACGGCGTGGCGCAGCGCGGCGGCCGTGTCCACGCGGCCGCAGACCCGCCGGCCCGGGTGCGTGACGTGCGGGTCGCTGAGCTGGACGAGCAGGTAGGGCGTGGCGTCCACGTGGCGGCCCTTATGTGCGCATCGGTGCGCTCTTGCAGTCTGCGAATGGCAAGCTCATTTCCTCATCAAGGTGCTCTTGCCGTCAGCGGAACTGGGCAAGCTCATTTCCTCATCAACGTGCTCTTGCCAAACAGGCTCTCGATGAGGTCCACCGCCACCAGCGCCGTGCGGTTCTTCTCGTCGAGCGCGGGGTTCAGCTCCATCAGGTCCATGGACGCCATGCGGCCGGTGTCGGAGATCATCTCCATGCACAGGTGCGCCTCGCGGTAGGTCGGGCCGCCACCGACCGTGGTGCCCACGCCGGGGGCCATCACGGGGTCGAGGAAGTCGACGTCGAAGCTGACGTGCAGGTGGGTGTTGTCGTCCAGCGTGGCCAGCGCCAGCTCCATCGTGTGGCGCATGCCCATCTCGTCGATGAAGCGCATGTCGAACACTTCCAGGTCGTGCTCGTGCACGAAGCGGCGCTCGCCCTCGTCGACGCTGCGGATGCCGATCTGGCGCACCCACTTCGGGCTGATGGCCGGCACATGGCCGCCGATCTGGATCAGCTCCTGGGGCCCGAAACCGCACAGGCAGGCCACCGGCATGCCGTGGATGTTGCCGCTGGGGGTCAGCTCGCTGGTGTTGAAGTCCGTGTGCGCGTCCAGCCACAGCACGCGCAGCTTCTTGCCGGTGTCCCGGCAGTGGCGGGCCACGGCGCTGATGGAGCCCAGGCCCAGGCAATGGTCGCCGCCCAGCAGCATGGGCATGCGGCCGGTCTTGAGCTCCGCGTAGACGGCCTCGTGCACGGCCTCGTTCCAGGCCACCACTTCCTGCAGGTGGCGGTAGCCGCCGGTGGGCGGCAGCCACGGGTTGGACGGGCCTTGCAGGTTGCCGCGGTCGACGACGTCCACGCCGCGCGCGCGCAGCGCTTCGGCGAGGCCCGCCACGCGCATGGCCTCGGGGCCCATGCTGGCGCCGCGGGCGCCGGCGCCGATGTCGGTGGGCGCGCCGATGAGGGACACGTGTCTGAGTTGGGTCATGGCATCAGGCGCTCGCGGGCGCGGCAAGTTCGGGTTCTTGGGCCAGCACGTCCCAGGCCTCTTCGGCGGTCTCGACGTAGTGGAAGAGGGCGGCGTCGGCGGGGTTGATCATGCCGGTCTCGATCAGCAGGTCGATGTTGATCAGCCGCGTCCAGAAATCGCGGCCGAACAGCAGGATGGGGCGCGGCCGGCTCTTCTTGGTCTGGATCAGCGTCAGCGTCTCGAAGAGTTCGTCCAGCGTGCCGAAGCCGCCGGGGAAGCACACCAGCGCGATGGCGCGCATCAGGAAGTGCATCTTGCGCAGGCCGAAGTAGTGGAAGCGAAAGCACAGCTCCGGCGTGATGTAGGGGTTGGGCACCTGCTCGTGCGGCAGCACGATGTTCAGGCCCACGCTTTTGCCCCCCACGTCGTACGCGCCGCGGTTGCCCGCTTCCATGATGCCGGGGCCGCCCCCGGTGGCCACGACGACGCGGTTGCCGCGCTCGGTGCAGGCGGCGGTGGCGATCTGCGCGAAGCGGCGCGCCTCTTCGTAATAGCGGCTCATCGCCAGCTGCCGGCGGGCCTTGGCCGCGCCGGCCTCGTCGCCGCGGTCCTCGGCCACGGTCAGCAGCGCCTGGGCTGCCTCGGCCGGCAGGATGCGCGCGCTGCCGAAGATGACGATGGTGGACTTCACGCCCTGCTCGTTCTGGATCAGCTCCGGCTTCATCAGCTCCAGCTGCATGCGCACGGCGCGCATGTCCTGGCGCAGCAGGAAGCTCTCGTCCTTGAAGGCGAGTTCATAGGCGCTGCCAGGGCCGTCGTAGGCATGGGGTTGCAGCGTGCGGCACTCCTCCTTGGCGGTCGGGAAGTTGCGCGTCGGGGCGTCGTGGGGCTTCATCGGCGAACAGGATTGTGGGGAGGTCGGGACGGGATTTTGTGCCCCAGTTCGGCGCTGCCACCGGATTTCATCCGCCGCACACGGGGCACGACGGGTCGCGCTGCACGGCGATCTCGCTGCACTGCATGCGCCGGCCATCCAGCATCAGCAGCCGCCCGGCCAGCGGTTCGCCGAAGCCGGCCAGCAGCTTCAAGGCTTCGGCCGCCTGCATGCTGCCGATGATGCCCACCAGCGGCGCGAACACGCCCATCGTCGCGCAGGCCACGTCCTCGACATGGGCGTCGGGCGGGAACAGGCAGGCGTAGCAGGGGTGTTCGCGGCCGCGGCTGTCGTAGACGCTGACCTGGCCGTCCAGCGTGAGGGCCGCGCCCGAGACCAGGGGCCTGCCGTGCCGCACGCAGGCGGCGTTGACGAGGTGGCGGGTCGCGAAGTTGTCGGTGCAGTCGATGACGACGTCCGACCGGGGCACCTCGGCGTCCAGCAGCGCCGCATCGGCCTTCTCGGGCAGCGCGCGCACCTCAACGCCCGGGTTCAGCGCCCGCATGCGTTCGGCGGCGGAGGCCACCTTGGGCCGCTGCAGGCCCGCCATGTCGTGGGCGATCTGGCGCTGCAGGTTGGTCAGCGACACGGTGTCGTGGTCCACCAGCGTGATGCAGCCCACGCCGCTGGCGGCGAGGTACAGCGCCACCGGTGAGCCCAGGCCGCCCGCGCCGATGACCAGGGCGCTGGCGTCGAGCAGGCGCTGCTGGCCCTCGATGCCGATCTCGTCCAGCAGCAGGTGGCGGGAGTAGCGCAGCAGGTCGTCGTCGGTCATGGCGGGGAGGATAAATCCGGCCACAGGGGCTCGCTCATGCTGCGCCGCATGGCCTCGATGAAGTAGCGCAGCCGGGCGGTCGGCGCAGGCGGGTTGGGGTAGAGCAACTGCACCGGCAGCGCCGGGCCGCGCCAGCGCGGCAGCAGGTGCACGAGGCGACCTTCGGCGATGTCGTCCTGCACCGTCCAGCCCGACACCAGCGCCGCGCCCAGGCCGAGCCGCGCGGCGGCGCGCGTGGCGTAGAGGCTGTCGGTGGACAGCACCGGGCGGATGGGCAGCCGCTGGCGCACGCCGTCGTCGCGTTCGAGCTGCAGCTCCTGGCGGTAGAACGTGGAGACGGCCAGCCACGGCAGCCCGGCGATCTCGTCGGGCTCGCTCGGCGTGCGCCCGGCCAGCAACGCGGGCGAGGCCACCAGCACGCGCGGCACCTGCGCCAGCGGGATGGCCACGACCGCGCCCTCGGCTCGACCGCCGACGCGGATCGCGCAGTCCAGCCCCTGCTCGATGAAATTGGGTGCGGCATCGTTGAGCAGCCACTCCACGCGCAGCCCGGGGGCCTCCTGCAGTGCGCGCACCAGCGGCGCGACCAGGTGCTCCTGGCCGAACGCATGCGGCACCTGCACGCGCAGCAGCCCCTCGGGCCGTGCGGGCTCGGCGCGCAGCGAGTGCTCGAAGTCCTCCCAGTCGGCGGCCAGGGCCTTGGCGCGCTGCAGCGCCCGCTCGCCGGTCTCGGTCAGTCGCAGCGCGTGCGTGGAGCGCTGGATCAGCGGCTGGCCGAACTGCTGCTCCAGCGCCTGCAGCCGGCGGCTGACGGTGGGTTGCGTCGTGCCCAGCTGGCGCGCCGCGGCGGACAGGCTGCCGGCCTCGACGATGCGGATGAAGGTCTGCATCAGCTGCAGGCGGTCGGAGGTCGTGCTCATGCGTGTAGCGTATGACAGTCAATCATGTCATGCGTCTAGCGGGGTTGAAGGCGTCTCGCGACACTGCCGTCCATGAAGTCCACACCCGCTCCTCAAACCGTGCCGCCCGTGCTGGGCACCGCGCTGACGCTGCTGCTCGCCACCGCGACCGGCCTGGCGGTCGCGTCCATCTATTACGTGCAACCGCTGCTGGGCCTGCTGGCCGAGCAGTTCGGCGTGGGCAGCGCCACCATCGGCCTGCTGCCCACGCTGACGCAGCTGGGCTACGCGGCCGCCATCCTGCTGCTGTCGCCGCTGGGCGACCGCTTCGACCGGCGCCGCATCATCGTCGTGAAGGCGGCGGCGCTGGTGGCCGCGCTGGCCTTCGCCGCGCTTGCGCCCGGCTTCGCGGCGCTGTGCGTGGCGAGCGTGGGCATCGGCCTGATGGCGACGCTGGCGCAGGACCTGGTGCCCGCTGCCGCCACGCTGGCCCCCGAGGCGCAGCGCGGCAAGCGCGTGGGCCAGGTCATGACCGGCTTGCTGCTGGGCATCCTGCTGTCGCGCGTGGCGGCGGGCTCGGTCGCGGCGGTGGCCGGCTGGCGCGCCGTGTATGGCATCGCGGCCGTGGCCGTGGCGCTGCTGATCCCGTTGCTGTGGCGCAGCCTGCCGCGCTTCGTGCCGGCCACGTCGGCGGGCTACGGCTCGCTGCTGATGTCCATGGTGGGGCTGTGGACCCGGCATGCGCCGCTGCGCCGTGCGGCGCTGGCGCAGGGCCTGCTGTCCGTCGCGTTCAGCGCGTTCTGGTCGACGCTGGCGCTGGTGCTGGCGGGGCCGGAGTTCGGGCAGGGCAGCGCCGTGGCGGGGGCCTTCGGGCTGGCCGGCGCGGCGGGTGCGCTGGCCGCGCCGCTGGCCGGCGGCATCGCCGACAAGCGCGGGCCGCAGGCGGTCATCCGCATCAGTGCACTGCTGGTGTTCCTCGCGTTCGCCGTGCAGGCGGTGGCGCCGGCGTCGCTGTGGCTGCTGGTGGGCGTGGCGGTGGTCTTCGACCTGGGCGTGCAGGCGGCGCTGGTGTCGCACCAGAGCGTCATCTACAGCCTGGACCCGGCATCGCGCAGCCGGCTGAACGCCGTGCTGGTGAGCTGCATGTTCGTGGGCATGGCCAGCGGCGCGGCGCTGGGGTCGGCGTTGCTGGCCGGGTTCGGCTGGCGGGCGGTGCCGGTGCTGGGTGTCGTGGCGGCGCTCGGGGCGGTGTTGGTCGCCAGGCACCGGGCTTAGGGCAGCCAAGCCTTTTAGCAGTTCGTCGTGAATGCCGCCGTCTAGCCTCAGGCCCGGGCGGCCAAGCCTTGCAACAGCTTGTCGTGAATGCCGCCCTCGGGCCTCAGGCCCGGGCGGCCAAGCTTTGCAGCAGCTTGTCGTGAATGCCGCCAAAACCACCATTGCTCATGCACAGCAGATGGTCCCCAGGCCGGGCCAGCTTCACGACGGCAGCCACCAGCGCCTCCACGTCCGCGCCGACCACCGCGTTCGCACCCATCGGCGCCAGCGCATCCTTGGCATCCCAGGTGAGGCCCTGCTGATTGCAGAAAGCCAGGTCCGCTTCCTCCAGCGCCCACGGCAACTGGGCCTTCATCGTGCCCAGCTTCATCGTGTTGGAGCGCGGCTCGAAGATGGCCAGGATGCGCTCGGCCGGCGCGATGCGGCGGCGCAGGCCGTTGATGGTGGTGCGGATGGCGGTCGGGTGGTGGGCGAAGTCGTCGTAGACCTTGATGACGCCACCTTCACGTTGCACTTCGCCGCGCAGCTCCATGCGGCGGCGCACGTTCTGGAAGCCGGCCAGCGCGGCGGCGGCCTGCTCGGGCGACACGCCCACATGTTCGGCCGCCGCGATGGCGGCGAGCGCGTTGAGCTGGTTGTGCTCGCCCATCAGCCCCCATTCGACGCGGGCGACCTTCAGCCCGCCGCGCAGCACGTCGAAGGACTGCGGCTCGCCGCGGGCGCGCAGCATGCCGGGCTCTTCCTTCTTGGCGCCGAAGCGCTGCAGTTCGCTCCAGCAGCCGCGGGCGATGACGCGCTGCAGCGCCTCTTCGCGCGCATTGACGACGAGCCGTCCGCTGGGCGGCACGGTTCGCACCAGGTGGTGGAACTGCGTCTCGATGGCGGCCAGGTCCGGGAAGATGTCGGCGTGGTCGTGCTCGAGGTTGTTCAGGATCGCCGTGCGCGGGCGGTAGTGGACGAACTTGCTGCGCTTGTCGAAGAAGGCGGTGTCGTACTCGTCGGCCTCGATCACAAACGCCTTGCCCTCGCCCAGCCGTGCCGACACGCCGAAGTTCTGCGGCACGCCGCCCACCAGAAAGCCTGGCTTGAGGCCCGCGTGCTCCAGGATCCACGCGAGCATGGAGGTCGTGCTCGTCTTGCCATGCGTGCCGGCCACGGCCAGCACGTGGCGGCCTTGCAGTACATGCTCGGCCAGCCATTGCGGGCCGGAGACATAAGGCAGGCCGGCGTCGAGGATGGCTTCCATCAGCGGGAAGCGCTCGCCGCGCGTGACGACGTTGCCGATGACGAAGACGTCAGGCTTGAGTTCCAGCTGCTCGGCGCCGAAGCCGGTGATGAGCTCGATGCCGAGGGCTTCGAGCTGCGTGCTCATGGGCGGGTAGACGTTGGCGTCGCAACCCGTGACCCTGTGGCCGGCCTCGCGCGCGAGCGCCGCCAGGCCGCCCATGAAGGTGCCGCAGATGCCGAGGATGTGGAGATGCATGGCAGTGGCGCCCGCACGGGCGCGAGAGATCAGCGCAGGGCCGTGCGCGCGGCCGACAGCGTGGCGTCGAGGTCGGCCGCGCTGTGCGCCGCCGACACGAAGCCCGCTTCGTACAGCGCAGGAGCAAGATAGATGCCCGCATCCAGCATCGCGTGGAAGAAGCGGTTGAAGCGCTCCTTGTCGGTCGTCATGACGGTCGTGTAGTTCTGCGGCAGTTCGGGCAGCAGGAAGAAGCCGAACATGCCGCCTTCGCTGTCGGCGCTGAACGGCACGCCGTTCTCTGCGGCGATGGCGATGAGGCCGTCCACGAGCTGGCGCGTCCTGGCGCCCAGCGCATCGAAGAAGCCGGGCTTCTGGATCTCGCGCAGCGTCGCCAGGCCGCAGGCCGTGGCCACCGGGTTGCCCGACAGCGTGCCGGCCTGGTAGACGCCACCCAGGGGTGCCAGGTGTTGCATGACCGCGCGCCGGGCACCAAAGGCGGCCAGCGGCATGCCGCCGCCGATGACCTCGCCGAACACCGAGATGTCGGGTGCGAAGCCGGGGATCAATGTCGCGTAGTGGGCCTGAGCGGAGCCGAGGCCGACGCGAAAGCCCGTCATCACCTCGTCCAGCACCAGCAGCGCGCCGTGCTGCGTGCACAGGCGGCGCAGGGCCGTCATGAACGGCACCGAGGCGCGCACGAAGTTCATGTTGCCGGCGATGGGCTCGACGATGACGCAGGCCAGCTGGGCGCCGTGTTCGGCGAAGGCCGCTTCGAGCTGCTCGACGTTGTTGTATTCGAGGACGACCGTGTCGGCCGCCGCACCGGGCGTGACGCCCGCGCTGGTCGGGTGGCCGAAGGTGGCCAGGCCCGAGCCGGCCTTCACGAGCAGCGCGTCCGTATGGCCGTGGTAGCAGCCTTCGAACTTGATGAACTTCGGGCGGCCGGTGGCGCCGCGCGCCAGGCGGATGGCGCTCATCGTCGCCTCGGTGCCGGAGCTGACCAGGCGCACCTGGTCCATGCTGGGTACCAGCTTGAGGATCTCTTCGGCCAGCTCGATCTCGCGCTCGGTGGGGGCGCCGAACGAGAAGCCTTCAGCGGCGGCGCTGCGCACCGCCTCCAGCACGGCCGGGTGGCCGTGGCCCAGGATCATCGGGCCCCAGGAGCCGATGTAGTCGATGTAGCGCTGGCCTTCGGCGTCCCAGATGTAGGCGCCCTCGCCGCGCGCAATGAAGCGCGGCGTGCCGCCGACGGCGCGAAACGCGCGCACCGGAGAATTGACGCCGCCAGGGATGACCCGGGAGGCACGGTCGAACAGTTCAGTGTTGGTAGCCATGTTCAGGTGGCCCGCGGCCTGTTCGGCCGGCCGGGCTTCAGTCAGTGCATGCGCCGCGGGGTCTTCGGCGCTTGTTCCGGTTCGGGCTCGGGTTCGAACCCTTCCGGCTCGCTGCCATCCTCTTCCGCGCCGGGCAAGGCCCAGAAGAAGCGATCGGGGATGACGTTGCCCATGCCGGGGCGGAAGCCCGCGTCCAGCGACTGGTCGAGGAAGGACAGCGCCTCGCTGACGGCCGAGTGCAGCTCCGCACCAACCGACAGCAGCGCCGCCAGCGCCGCCGCCAGCGTGTCGCCCGCGCCGACGAAGGAGGTCTCGAAGCGTTCGAACTTCTCGCCGGTGATGGGGCCTTGCGAATTCGCCAGCACGTTGTCCACGAACTGGTTGGGCAGCTGGATGCCGGTCACCAGCACGTGCTGGGCGCCGGCCTGAGCGGCAGCCACGGCCAGCTCGCGGGCCGACGGGGTGCGCTCGTTGTCCCAGTCGGGCAGCAGGAAATCGGTCAGCGTCTTGTGGTTGCCCACCAGCACGGCGGTCTGCGGCAGTACCAGCTCGCGCAGCGCGTCCAGGTAGCTCTGCTGTTCGTCCTCGTCGATCCAGGCGACCGACGGCAGGTAGGTCACGAGCGGCACGTCGGGGTAGTCGCTCAGCACCTCGGCCACGGCGCTGACGGACTCGGCGTTGCCCAGGAAGCCGACCTTCCAGGCCGTGATGGGCACGTCCTCCAGGATGTGGCGGGCCTGCTCGGCGACGGTATCCGGATCGAGGTTCTCGTGCTCAAAGATCTCGGCCGTGTCGCGCAGCACGATGGCGGTGACGACGGGCAGGCAGTGCGCGCCCATGGCGGCAATCGTCGCGATGTCACCGGCCAGGCCGCCGGCACCGGAGGCGTCGCTGGCGTTGAAACTCAGCACGCAGGCCGGCGGCGGGCTTTCCTGCTCGTCTGCGGTCTGTTCGACCTCGGGATCGGGTTGGGATGTTGGGCTCATGAGGGGATCATGCCGCATGCGGCCAACGAGGCCCGCAAAGCGTGGAGTCTGCCGCTAAAAGGGCGTGCCTGAGGCCCGGGGCACAGGCGTTTGCCCTCAGCATGGCGCCATGGGCCCTGGCTAGAATGACTCGATTGTAGTGAGCAACTCTGAGCACCGTGAGCGAACCCAGTACCTGGATGTGCCTGATCTGTGGATGGATCTACGACGAGGCCGCGGGCGATCCCGAGCATGGCATTGCCCCCGGGACGGCCTGGGCGGATGTCGACATGAATTGGACCTGCCCGGACTGCGGCGCGCGCAAGGAGGATTTCGAGATGGTCAGCATCTGAGTCCGCCGGCGGCCGGTCCGGCCGCAAGCTGAAGTCCAGAGGAGACGAGGTTTGAACGAGCAAGCTTCCAGCGCGGGTCCGACCCGCATCCTGGTCATCGACGACAGCAACACCATCCGTCGCAGCGCGGAGATCTTCCTGAAGCAGGGCGGCCATGAGGTCGCGCTGGCCGAGGACGGCTTCGATGCGCTTGCCAAACTGGGCGACTTTCATCCCGACGTCGTGTTCTGCGACATCCTGATGCCCAGGCTCGATGGCTACCAGACCTGCGCCATCATCAAGCGCAACCCGCAGTTCGCGGGCGTGCCGGTGATCATGCTGTCGTCAAAAGACGGGCTGTTCGACAAGGCCCGTGGGCGCATGGTGGGTTCGCAGGACTACCTGACCAAGCCTTTCACCAAGGACCAGCTGCTCCAGGCGGTGCTGCAGCACCGGCGCCAGGAAGCCCGCACCTAGAAAGAACTGCCATGAGCATCCACAACATCCTGCTGGTTGACGACTCCAAGACCGAGCTGCACGCGCTGTCGGAGATGCTGGTCAAGCGCGGTTTCAACGTGCGCACCGCCGAGAACGGCGAAGAGGCCATGAAGCGCCTCGCCGAGGGCCGGCCCGACCTGATCCTGATGGACGTCGTGATGCCCGGCCAGAACGGCTTTCAGCTCACCCGTGCGATCACGCGCGACGAGCGCTACGCCGGCCTGCCCGTCATCATGTGCACGAGCAAGGGGCAGGAGACCGACAAGGTCTGGGGCCTGCGTCAGGGGGCGAGGGACTATGTCGTCAAGCCCGTCAAGGCCGAAGAGCTGCTGGCCAAGATCAAGGCGCTGGGCTGACGCCATGCAGCCCGCACGTCCACTTCGTTCGCCGCGCCCCGAGGGCGCGCCTCAGCGCCTTCGGGCGGCCGGGCGGCGCTGAGCCATGTCCAACAAGGCGGCTCTGCGCGAGCTCCAGCAGCGTCTGGCCGAGCGCATGCAGGCCTCGCGTGAGCAGACGCTCATCGCGAGCTGGCTGGCGGTTGAATGCGCCGGCGTGGGCCTGCTGTTCTCGCTGAAGCAGGCCAGCGAAATCTTCGCCCCCGTGCCCATCAAGCCGGTGCCCTACGCCAAGCCCTGGCTGGCGGGCGTGGCCAACCTGCGCGGCGGGCTGTTCACGGTCGTGGACCTGGCCGTCTACCTCGGCCTGCGCGAACCCACGCCCGGGCGCGCCGTGTCCGCACAAAGCCGCCTGGTGTCGCTGGGCGCCGACCTCAACCTGAACTGCGCGCTGCTGGTGGACCGGCTGGCCGGCCTGCGCAGCGACGAACAACTGCCGCTGGTGGCGCCGCAGCCCCAGGGCAAGCGGCCGCGCTTTGCCGGCGCGTTGCGGCGCGATGAAGCGGGCCGCCACTGGCAAGAGATCAATCTCGAAGCGCTGTCGAGGCAGGACGAGTTCCTGCACATCGTCGCGTGATGCGCATCCGATTCAGATCCCCCACCCGCGCGAGCGCGGGCATCACAAACATTGAAGGACGAGGGTGAGATGAGCCTGCTGGACAAGATCAGGGGAAAGTCCGAAGCCGACGAGGCGTCGCCTTCGCCGCAGCAAGGGGCCGACACGACCATCGATTCGCGCGGCGGCTTCGATGCCACCCGCTCGACCGACGCCACCCTGGCCAGCGAGGCCCCCACCCAAGCCTTCCCGCGCCCGGAGGCGACGTCCATCATTTCCCAGGCCGTGCCCACCGAGCCCGGCCCGAACAGCGAATTCCCGTCCAGCACCTTTGCCCAGACGACGCAGGCCGCAGACCCCACCACGCTGGGCGTGCCTGCGGCCACCGGCGCCGAAACGGCGGGCTTCCTCGGCCGCAACCGCCAGCGCCTGCTGACCGGCCTCGTCCTCTTCGGCCTGATCGGCACCGCGGTCTCGGTCAGCCTGGTGCTGGTCAACTCCAACCGCAGCTCGGCGCAGGTGCGCGCGGCCGGCCAGGCGTTGATGCACTCGCAGCGCATGGCCAAGTCGGTGTCCGCCGCGCTGGTCGGCAACCCGGCGGCCTTCGCTGAACTGCGTGAATCGGTCGGCACGCTGAGCGCGGTCGTCACCAACCTGCGCACCGGCGAGGGCGAGCTGGCCATCGCGCCTGCGGCCGTGCGCCCGACGCTGGACGCCATCAACCCGCTGGTCGAACGCGCCGAGAAGAACGGCAAGATCGTGCAATCGCAGGAAAAGATCCTGACCCAGGTCGGCTCCGCGCTGCGCGCCATCAACCGCCAGTCCAGCGACCTGCTGGAGTCCGCCGAGGCCGTGTCGTCGCAGGCCTTGCAGATCGGCTCCTCGGCCGGCGAGGTCTCCGCGGTGGGCCAGCTCGTCATGCTGACGCAGCGCATCGGCAAGAGCGCCAACGAGTTCCTGACGCAGGAAGGCGTCAGCCCCGAGGCGGTGTTCCTGCTGGGCAAGGACCTGAACTCCTTCAAGCTCATCACCGAGGCTCTCATCAGCGGCAGCCCCGAGCTGCGCCTGAGCGCCGCGCGCGACCCCCAATTGAAGGAACGCCTGCAGACGCTGCTCAAGCAGTACGAGCAGACGCGCACGCAGGCGTCCGCCATCCTGGGCAACCTGCAGGGCCTGGTGTCGGCGCGCGAGGCGCAGACGGCCATCCTCAACGACTCCGAGCCGTTGCGCAAAGGGCTGGAGCAGGCGGCTGGCGAGCTGGAGCAGGCCGGCGGCGCGGGCTGGGGCCTGATCCTGTTCATGCTGGCCTCGCTGGCCGCCCTGGTGGGTGGCGCGGTGGGCTTCCTGCGGCTGTTCGTGGCCGACCAGTCCGAGCGCGCCGCGCTGGCCGAGGCGTCGCGCCGCGAGGCCGAAGCGCAGGAGCAGGAGGCCAAGCGCGTCAACGACGCCAACCAGGCTGCCATCCTGCGCTTGATGAACGAACTGGCGACGGTCGCCGAAGGCGACCTGACGCAGCAGGCCACCGTGACGGAGGACATCACCGGCGCCATCGCCGACTCGGTCAACTACACGGTGGAGGAGCTGCGCAACCTCGTCGGCCAGGTGCAGACCACGGCCGCGCGCGTGACGGACACGACCGGCGCGGTGGACCAGACCTCCACCGACCTGTTGGCCGCATCGAAAGAGCAGTTGCACGAGATCCGCGCCACCGGCGAGGCGGTGCTGGGCATGGCGAGCCGCATCAACGACGTGTCCGCGCAGGCGCAGACGACCGCCGAGGTGGCGCGCCAGAGCCGGCAGGCGGCCGAGCAAGGCCTCTCGGCGATGCAGAACAACATCGCCGGCATGAACACCATCCGCGACTCCATCCAGGAGACCTCCAAGCGCATCAAGCGGCTGGGCGAGTCGTCGCAGGAGATCGGCGAGATCACCGAGCTGATCTCCGACATCACCGAGCAGACCAACGTGCTGGCGCTGAACGCGGCCATCCAGGCGGCGTCCGCCGGTGAGGCCGGCCGCGGCTTCTCGGTCGTGGCGGAAGAAGTGCAGCGCCTGGCGGAACGCTCCGGCGACGCGACGCGCCGGATTGCCGCGCTGGTCAAGACCATCCAGACCGACACCCACGACGCCGTGGCCGCCATGGAGCGTTCCACGCGTGGCGTGGTGGAGGGCACGCAGCTGTCCGACGCGGCCGGCAAGGCGCTGGAAGACATCGACAGCGTGTCCCGCCAGCTGGACGGCCTGATCGGGCGCATCTCCACGCAGGCGCGCCAGGAAGCCGAGCACGCCAACAACGTGGCCTCCAACATCCAGCACATCTTCGCGGTGACCGAGCAGACGTCGGAGGGCACACGCTCCACGGCGCAGATGGTGCATGAGCTGTCGCGCTCCGCCGAGGCGCTGCGCGCGTCCGTGTCCCGATTCAAGGTCGTCTGACACCGACCCGCACCGAGCAGGAAAGCCCAGGCATGGACAGCGCCTTGCGAGACTCCGAATTCCCGGCCGACCTCAGCCCGCTGGCTTGGGTCCAGGAGGAATTGCGCCGCTCCCTGGAGTCGGTGCACAAGACCCTGCGCCGGCAGGTGCGCGACGGCACCGACAACCGCATGTCGGCCTTCGGCACCGAGGCCCAGCCCAGCGCGCCGCTGCAGCAGGCGGCGGCGCAGTTGCATCAGGTCAGCGGCGTGCTGTCCCTCGTCGGCCTGCCGGCGGGTGCGGTCGTGCTGCGCGCCGCCGAAGCCGCGGTGACCCGGCTGGCCCTGCATCCGCTGGAGGTGGAGCCCAGCACCGTCGACACCATCGAGCGCGCCGACTTCGCGCTGCTCGCCTTCGTGGCACGGCTGCTGGCAGGCAACAAGGCGTCCACGCTGGCGCTGTACCCGAGCTTTCGCGAACTGCAGCAACTCAACGGCGTGGAGCGCATCCATCCGGCGGACCTGTGGCAGTTCGACTGGTCGTGGCGGCAGATCCCGCTGGAAGCCGGCGTGTTGCCGCGCTCACCGGCGGCCGTGCGCGCGCCGTTCGAGGCGGCGCTGCTGCGCCAGATGCGCGAGCCCAGCCCGACGCATGCGGCCAACCTGTCCAGCCTGTGCGCCGGCCTGGCTGCTGCGCTGCCGTCCGGCCATTCGCGCACGCTCTGGCAGCTCGCCGCGGCCGTCTTCGAAGGCCAGGCGCTCAAGCTGATCGGCAGCGATGCATACACCAAGCGGCTGGGTTCCAAGCTCCTGCACGAGCTGCGCGTGATCGGTCGTGGCGAGGTGTCCGAGCGCTTGGCGCAGGACCTGCTTTTCTTCTGTGCCCAGTGCCGTGTGTCCCAGGGCGCCGGCCCGCGCCTCGCCGCGGTGCATGAGGCCTACCGCCTCAGCGACGACCACGCCGGCGACTACGAGGACGCGAGCCTCGGCCGCATCGACCCGGCCTGGGTCGCGCAGGCCAAGCGTCGCGTCATGGCGGCCAAGGAAAGCTGGTCCAGCGCCGCCGAGGGCGACCAGCATCGCCTGGCCGGGCTGGACGAGCAGTTCGCCGCATTCGCCGAGTCCCTGACGCGCCTGTTCCCGAGCGGTGAGGTGCTGGCGCAGACGCTGCAGCGTGCCGTCGTCGCGACGCTGCGCTCGGGCCAGACCCCGCCGCCGGCACTGGCGATGGAGGTGGCCACCAGCCTGCTGTACGTCGAAGCGGCGCTGGAGGATGCCGCCTTCGACCGCCCCGAGCAGGCCGACCGCGTGCGCCGCCTGGCGCGCCGCGTCGAGGCCGTCGGCCACGGTGCTGCCGCCGAGCCGCTGGAAGACTGGATGGAGGACCTGTACCGCCGGGTCTCCGACCGCCAGACGCTGGGCAGCGTCGTGCATGAGCTGCGCGCCAGCCTCTCGGAGATCGAGCGGCAGTGCGACGAGTATTTCCGCGACCCCGCCCAGCGCGAGCTGCTGATCCCCGTGCCCGGCCAGTTGCAGGCCATGCGCGGCGTGCTCAGCGTGCTGGGCCTGGATCAGGCGGCGCAGGCCACCGTGCGCATGCGCGACGAGGTGGATGGCCTGGCCAACACCGAGATCGACTTCGAGCGCGCCGCGGCGCGCGGCGTCTTCGAGCGCCTGGCCAACAACCTGGGCGCCTTGGGCTTCCTCATCGACATGCTGAGCGTGCAGCCGGCCCTGGCCAAGCGCATGTTCCAGTTCGACGAGGCCAGCGGCCGGCTCGACGCCGTCATGGGCCGCCGCGAAGGCGCCGTGGAGCTGCCGGACTTCGAGGCCAGCGGCTTCCACGTCGAGCAGGACCTGGCGCCCGAGGTCGACCTGGCGATGGACGCCACGCAGCCGCTGCACCTCTCGCCCGCCATGGAGGCGACGCAGCCGCTGCACATCGACTTCGCCGACCTGGAGCTGCCCGACCTGGACCTGTCGTTGCCCGACATCGACCTCAGCCTGCCCGCCGAGGCACCGGCTCCTTTGGCAGTGGCAGCACCTGAACCCGCGCACACGCCGGCGCCGAAGCCGGTCGTCGTGTCCGAGCCCAGCATCGCCGACGACCCGGAGATGCGCGAGATCTTCCTGGAGGAGGCCGACGAGGTCATCGCCAACGCGCGCGCCGCCGTGTCCGAACTGCGTGCCCGCCCGGCCGAGCAGGGCCAGCTCACCGTCGTGCGCCGTGCCTTCCACACGCTCAAGGGCAGCGCCCGCATGGTGGGCCTGACCGACTTCGGCGAGGGCGCCTGGGCCTGCGAGCAGCTCTACAACGCCCGGCTGGGCGACCCCTCGCCGCACGCAGACGCGGCCCTGCTGGGCTTCACGACCGAGGCGCTGGACTACTTCGCCCGCTGGCGCGCGCAGATCGCCGGCACCGAGCCCGGCCACAGCACGGCGGAGCCGCTGCGCCGCAGTGCGGATGCGCTGCGCCTGCATCGCGAGTCGCTGCCGCTGGACGCGCCTGCGGCCGACGCGGTTGGCGACATCGACCTGCCGCTGGCGCCCGACGTCCCGGCTGAGAACGCCACGCCCGAACCGGTCGAGGCAGAGGACCAGCCAGCCTTGCCCGACCTGCTGCTGGACCTCGACACCCCTGCGCCTTCCCTGGCCGGTGTGCAGATCGAGGAGCTCACGCTGGACCTCGGCGAACTGGCCGCCGAGCCGGCCACGCCGGTGTTGCGGCACGACGAGACGACGCTGGCCAACTTCAGGCTGCAACTGGCTCAGGACGACGAGCCGGCCCCCCACGTGCCGCCGCTGTCCGAGCCGTTGGGCGAGGCGCCGTCCCGGCCCGAAGAGCGCACGCTCGCCATCCCGGCGCTGCACGAGGACAGCGCGGTCGACGAGGTGCTGGCGTTCGACAGTCCCGCCGAGCCTGCCGAGGCTGTCGCTCCCGAACCCGCGCCCTTCCTCAGCCTCGTCCAGCCCATGGCGCCGCCCGAGCCCGAGCCTGCCGCGGTCGACGCGGACGAGGGCTTCAAGCTCATCGGCCCGCTGCGCATCAGCATCGCGCTGTTCAACATCTTCCTGAACGAAGCCGACGAGCTGTCGCGCAAGCTGTCCATGGGCCTGGCCGAATGGGCCGCCGAGCTGAGCCAGCCGGTGCCCGCCGCCTGCGAGGCGCTGGCCCACCAGTTGGCCGGCAATGCGGCCACGGTCGGCTATGACGACCTGTCCAGCCTGGCGCGCGAGCTGGAGCACACGCTGTGCCGCGCCCAGCGCGCCACTCGCTTCGAGGCTGCCGATGCCGAGCTCTTCGTGCGCGCCGCAGACGACATCCGCCGGCTGCTGCACCAGTTCGCTGCCGGTTTCCTGAAGACGCACGATCCCGACGTGATCGAGCGGCTGCATGCCTACGAGCCGCAGGAGGAGACATCGGCCGCAGCGGAGCTGCCCGCCGCCGTCGAGGACGACGCCGACCTGGCGCCGGAGGCGCCCCCGGCACCGGCTGAGCAGCCCGTGGCTGCCGCACCGGCGCAGGCGGCCTTGCCGGAGCCCGAACCCGGCCTGCCCGACGACATCGAGCCCGAGCTCTACCCCATCTTCGAGGAAGAGGGGCGCGACCTGCTGCAGCAGCTGCATGCCGCATTGCGCGACTGGCTGGCCCACCCGGGCGAGCTGGGCCGTTCGGACGCCAGCATGCGGGCGCTGCACACCTTCAAGGGTGGCGCGCGGCTGGCCGGGGCCATGCGGCTGGGCGAGCAGGCGCACCGGCTGGAATCGGCCATCGAGGCGCGGCTGCACGCCGGCAGCGCCGACGCCGGCCAGATCCAGGCCCTGCAGCACGACGCGGATGCGCTCGAGCACGCCTTCGAAGCATTGGGCCGCAGCCTGACGGCGGCTGCCATGAGCGCCGAGGTCGCACCGCAGCCGGTGCCTGAGCCGGTTGCCGTGCCGTTTGAAGAAGTGCCGGTTGACCCCGTGCCGGCCGGCCCGGCGCCGGCGGCGCCCGAAGTCACCGACGCGTTGACGCCGCCCGGTGATGCCGCCACCGCCGACCAGCCCGCCGAGCCCGCGCGCGAGATCGACTGGAGCCGTTTCGCCGATGCCCCCGAGGCCGAGGCTGTCAGCGACAACCTGGCCATCGGCCTGTCGCTGGTGCGCGTGCGCGGCAGCCTGCTGGAGCGCATGGCCACGCAGGCCGGTGAGGTCAGCATCCGCCGCGCGCGCATGGAGTCCGAGCTGGCGCAGATGAAGGGCGCGCTGCTGGACCTGGACGACAACCTGGAGCGCCTGCGCGCCCAGTTGCGCGAGCTGGAACTGCAGGCCGAAGCCCAGATGCACACGCAGCAGGAGCTGGCGCAGCAGGGCGGCCGCGAGTTCGATCCGCTGGAGTTCGACCGCTACACCCGCTTCCAGGAGCTGACGCGCATGCTCGCCGAGTCGGTCGGCGACGTGGCGACGCTGCAGCGCACGCTGTCGCGCAACGTGCAGACGGGCGAAGACGAACTGGCCGCGCAGTCGCGGCTGACACGCGAGCTGCAGGACGACCTGCTGCGCACCCGTCTCGTCGAGTTCGATTCCATCGGCGAGCGCATGCACCGCGTCGTGCGCCAGGCGGCACGCGATGCCGGCAAGCAGGTCAAGCTGGACATCGGCGGCGGCCAGACCGAGCTGGACCGCTCGGTGCTGGAACGCATGGCGGGTGCCTTCGAGCACCTGCTGCGCAACAGCGTCAGCCATGGCATCGAGTCGCCCGAGGCGCGCGTCGCGGCCGGCAAGGCCGCCACGGGGCAGCTGCGCATCGAGGTGCACCAGCAGGGCAACGAGGTGCTGCTGAACTTCAGCGACGACGGCGCCGGGCTCAACCTCGCGCGCATCCGCGAGCGCGGCCTGCAACTGGGCCTGATCGCGGCCGACGCCGAGCCGGACGAGGCGCAACTCAAGCGCCTGATCTTCGCCCCGGGTTTCTCGACGGCCAGCCAGGTCACCGAGCTCAGCGGTCGCGGCATCGGCATGGACGTCGTGCGCGCCGAGGTGGGAACGCTGGGCGGCAGCATCGAGATCACGTCCACGGGGGGCGCTGGCACCAGCTTCCTGCTGCACCTGCCGCTGACGACCGCGCTGACGCAGGTGGTGCTGCTCAAGAGCGCCGAGCAGATCGTCGCGGTGCCGGCGGCGCTGATGGAATCGGTGCAGCGCGTGCCCGTGGAGGCGGTGGAGGCCGCCTATGCGACCGGCAAGCTGCAGCATGCCGGCGTGGAGCTGCCGTTCTACTGGCTTGGCGGCCTGCTGGGCCATGCCGGCCGGGGCCACACGCAGGGCCGCCACGCGGCCGTCGTGCTGGTGCGCAGCGCCCAGTCGGCGCTGGCGCTGCATGTGGACGAGGTCGTCGGCAACCAGGAAGTCGTCGTCAAGAACCTCGGGGCGCAGCTCAACCGCGTGCCGGGTCTTGCCGGCATCAGCCTGCTGGCGTCGGGCGATGTCGCGCTGATCTACAACGTCGTCGCGCTGGCCGACTGGTACGGCGTTGACGCCCAGGCGCGCCTGGCGGCGGCGCAGGCGCCCGAGCAGGCTGCGCCGGTGGCCGAGCCGTCCACGCTGGCGCCGCTGGTGCTGGTCGTCGACGACTCGCTGACCGTGCGCCGCGTGACCCAGCGCCTGCTGGAGCGCGTGGGCCTGCGCGTGATGCTGGCCAAGGATGGCCTGGATGCGATGGAGCGCCTGTCGGGCGACGAACTGCCCGCCGTGGTGTTGTCGGACATCGAGATGCCGCGCATGGACGGGTTCGATCTGGTGCGCAACATGCACGCCGATCCGCGCCTGGCCCGCTTGCCCGTCATCATGATCACCTCGCGCATTGCCCAGAAGCACCGCGACTACGCCGCCCAGCTGGGCGTCGACCATTACCTCGGCAAGCCGTACGACGAGGAGCATCTGCTGGGCCTGATCCAGCAATACACCCAACACCGGGCCCTCGCGGCCTAGGGCGCATCCATGTCCCAGGTTGTCGACCATCTCGCCGAATTGACCGGTTTTCGTGACCGCGACGTCATGGACGTCACGCTGGTCATGGCCTTGCGTGACCTGTTCGAGCCTGAATCGGCGGCCATCTACCGCTGCGTCGGCGAGCCCGGCCAGGAGCGCTGGCTGACGCGTGCCAAGCTGCGCGTCGGCGACGCCGTCGCGCAGGCCGACCCGTTGTGGGCCAAGCCGGAGGCGCTGCCGCTGGCGAGCGAGCATCCACTGCGGCTGGAAGCGATGCGCAGCCGTGCGGTCACGCAGGTGGCCCAGGGCGGGCAATGGCTCTACCTGTTCCCCATCGCGACCGACCGGGACGTCGTCGGCGTCATCGAGATCCTCTCCACGCGCCGCCTGGGCACGGCCGCGCAGCGCATGGTCAGCAGCGTGCTGCGGATCTATCACAACTTCCAGGGGCTGCTCGACTACTCCGAGCGCGACACGCTGACCGGGCTGCTCAACCGCAAGACCTTCGACGAGAGTTTCCTGAAGGTGCTCTCCGACATCCCCGTCGTGCGGCCCGCGGCGGACAACGTCGGCGAGGACCGGCGCCATGACCCGGCTGTGCCCCACTACGTGATCGGTGTCATCGACATCGACCATTTCAAGACGGTCAACGACCGCTTCGGCCACCTCATCGGCGACGAGGTGCTGCTGCTGCTGTCCCGCCTGATGCGCGGCTCGTTCCGCTTCCATGACCTGCTCTACCGTTTCGGCGGCGAGGAGTTCGTCGTGCTGATGCGCTGCGACGAGGAAATCCATGCCGGTGAGGCCTTCGAGCGCCTGCGCGTGAACACGGAGCGTTATGCCTTCCCGCAGGTCGGCCGCATCACGGTCAGCATCGGCTTCACCGAGGTGCGCGCCGGTGATTCGCCGGCGACCGCCTTCGAGCGCGCCGACAAGGCGGTCTATCACGCCAAGGCGCATGGGCGGAACCAGGTGCACAACTATGCGGCTCTGGTGGCCAGCGGCGTGATCCAGGAAGCCGCGCAGCTCTACGACGTCGAGCTGTTCTAGACGGCGCGTCGGCGCCTGCGTCATGCGGTGGGGGGCGGTGCAGTGTTGCGCTGCCGCCGCAGTTTGGCGTTTTCAAGTGCTTGAACCCTAACGTTACGACGGGGTGCGGCCGCCACCAGTTTGCTTTTTGTCACGTCGGGTATAGCCTTCGCCCGTGGCACCCAGCCCAGGCCCGCAGAGGCTGGTTGGGTACCGGTGCGGGGTAGGCGTGGACGGCGTCCGTCGTTGCCACCGGGCGCAGGTGATGGCGCCCGTGGCGAGTCCACGGTATGTGGTGTGGCTGCAGGATCAGAATGCGGTATTCATGGCTTCCTCCAAGCCTTCTGATGGCGGCCTTCGTGGCTTTTGTCGGCACGGCGGCGGGGGCATCGCTCAGCCTGTCTGAGCTGCTGGTGCGTGACGGCGAGCGCAGCCAGGCGTTGCGCGTGCAGACCGATCTGCAGCGCCTGATGACGCTGCTCGTCGATGTCGAGACCGGCCAGCGCGGCTTCATCATCACCGGCCAGCAGCCGTTCCTGCGTCCCTACGAGGATGCGCTGGCCGAGCTCGAGGGCCTGAGGACCGCGCTGCGCGAACGCCTGCGGGCCGCAGGGACGAGGGCGCAGACGTTGCAGCGGCTGGATGATCTGATCACCCTGCGACTGGACCAGAGCCAGCAGACCGTCAAGCGGCGCCTGCGCGATGGCGACGCCGTCATGCGGGACCTCAGTGCCTACGTCGACGGCAAGCGGGTGATGGACGACCTGCGCTTCGAGATCGAGCAACTGTCGGCCGAACAGCAGCGCGTCGTCGCCGTGGCCGACTATTCGACCCGGGAAGTCCAGCAACGCACGACGCGCCTGATGCGGCTGCTGCCCGGCGTGGGCCTGGTGACGCTGGCACTCGCGCTCGCGTTGACGCTGCGCCAGCGCCGGCTGCGCGACCGCGCCGAAGCGGCGCTGCTCGAAGCCAACGCGAGCCTGGAGCGGCAGGTGGGCCAGCGGACCCAGGCACTGCAGCGGGCGCTGGCGCGCATCCGCTACTTCGCCGTCGAACTGGACCGGGGCGTGGAGTCCGAGCGGCGCCGGCTCGCGCGCGAGGTGCATGACCAGGTGGGCCAGGTCGGCACCGCGATCAAGATGCTGACGATCTCGCTGCGCAGCAAGCTCGCGCCGAAGCCGGAGCCGCTGCTGGACGAGTTGCAGACCATGGCCGAGGAGTGCGTGCGTGCTGCGCGCCAGATCTCGGCCGCCCTGCGTCCGCCGCTGCTCGACGAGCTCGGCCTGGAGGCGGCCCTGGGCCACTACCTGCAGACGCTGCAGCTGCAGTCCGGCCTGGAAACCTCGCTCGCGCTGGCCGATGCCGGCCTGCTGGGTCCCGATCAGGCCAGCCCGTTGTTCCGCATCGTGCAGGAGGCCTGCACGAACGTGCTCAGGCATGCGCAGGCCAAGTCGCTGCGCATCACCGGGCGCGTGATGAACCAGGGCGACGACGGCTACGAGCTGGAAATCGTCGACGATGGCCGTGGCCCCGGCGACACGCGCGCCGATGCGTCCGGCCTGCGCGGCATGCGCGAGCGTGCCGCGCTGGCGGGCGGTGGCTTCGAGTTCGGCCCGGCCCCTGGCCGCGGCACGAAGGTGCGGATCTGGCTGCCATTGCAGCCGCCGGAACGCGAGTCAGGCGAAGAGGAGACCTGGTTATGAGAGTGCTCATCGTCGACGACCACCCGCTGATGCGCATGGGCATCAGCCAGCTCGTGCTGCAGGAGTGGCCTGATGCGCAGATCGACGAGGCGCCGACCATCGCCGATGCGTTGACCCGCATCGCCGCGGCCAAGCCCAAGCTCGTCACGCTGGATCTGTCCCTGCCCGATGCCCAGGGCACGGAGGGCGCGAGCCGGTTGCTGCGCGTGCTGCCGGGCGTGCCGCTGCTGGTGCTGAGCCTGAACGCCGAGGCCGCCTATGCGGCGCGGCTGATGCAGATGGGCGTGTCGGGCTATCTGCCCAAGGACAAGGCGCCTGAAGAGCTGCGCACGGCGCTGCGGCGGCTGTCCGAGGGCGGGCGCTATGTCACGTCTGCGATGGCCGACATGCTGCTGGGCCTGCTCAGCGGCAAGGCACCCGCCACGCTGCCGCACGAGCAGCTGTCATCCCAGGAGCATCGCGTCATGCTGCTGATCGCCGCCGGCAAGACGCCCGCACAGATCGCCGACACCATGCACCTGTCGGTCAAGACCGTCGGCAGCTACCGCGCGCGCATCCTCGAAAAGGCCGGCTGGGCCAACAACACCGAGCTGACCAAGTACTGCGTGCAGCACGGCCTGACCGAGCTCTGACGCACCGTGGCACCCGTGTAGGCAATCCCCCTACGCGAGGTCGCGGCAATCCCGCTGCCGCGCTGCCAGCATCGCCCGCTGCCGCCCGGACGGCGCCGCGTCGACGATGCGTCCATGAACATTTTCCTCGTCGAAGACTCCGTCTCCATCCGCCGGCTGCTGGTTCGCCGCCTGGATGCGCTGCCCGGCATGCGCATTGTCGGCGAGGCCAGCGGTCAAAGCCAGGCGCTGGCGCTGATCCACTGGACCTGCCCCGACGTCGTGCTGATGGACCTGTCCCTGGCCAACGGCTCCGGCCTGGGTCTGCTGGGCGAACTGCGCCGCGGTGGCTACACCGGCCGCATCGCCGTGCTGACGGCCCAGGACCTGGACGCCTACCGTCGCGCCTGCATGGACGCCGGCGCCGATGCCTTCTACGACAAGGCCAGCGGCCTGGAGTCGCTGTTCGACGACCTCGTGCAGATGCTGCCCGCCCAGGGCAGCGATGCAGACGACCAACCCGCCGCGCTGCTGCGCGACGGTCTCACCGGCCTGTGCAGCGAGCTGGCGCTGTGGGCACGCCTGGACCAGGCCGCCCGCGCCGCGACCCGTGACGGTGTCCACCTCGCCGTCTACGTGCTGCGCCTGACCGGCCTGGCCGACCTGCCTGCCGAGGTTGCAGACGCGCTGGCCGTGCAGATGGCCTGCCGGCTGCGCGAGGCCTGTGCCGAGAGCGACATCGTCGCGCGCAGCGCTGCCGACCGGTTCGCGTTCGTGCTGACGCGCGTCGACGATGCCCGGCAGGCCGCCGCACACGCCCAGCGCCTGACGGCGCTGCTGGCCCAGCCTTTGCACGCCGGCGGCCGTGACCACCACCTCGGCATCGAACTCGGCATGGCGCTCTTTCCGGCCGATGCCGTCTCGCCGCGCGCGTTGCTGACGCTGGCCGAGGCCACGGCCTTCGGCGCGCTCTGAACGCCATCACCCTTTTTTGAATTTGCTCGAAACGCCCATGAAAACCCTCCACACCGCTGCGCTGCTGGCGCTGCTGATGCCCGTGCTGGTCCAGGCCGGCACGGCCAGCAACACCTTCCAGGTGCAGGCCACCGTCATCAGCTCCTGCCAGGTGTCGGGCACGTCGCTGAACTTCGGCAACAGCATCGACCCGCTGGCCACCGCCACGCCGCTGGACGCGACGTCCACGCTGAGCGT
>Ga0116227_10000642_pt1 | contig 70496 bp, 50 predicted proteins | sample S1TSphgellanicum_FD_89693 | JGI IMG/M metagenome (GOLD analysis project Ga0116227, IMG submission 89693) | Host-associated microbial communities from peat moss isolated from Minnesota, USA - S1T2_Fb - Sphagnum magellanicum MG | ecosystem: Host-associated > Plants > Peat moss > Unclassified... | reverse complement strand
TGATACCCATTACCCTGAGTTTTCCAGCCAATAGGATATCGGACTGAGTTCCAGCCAATAGGATATCGGACGGACGGACGGACACACACCGATTCTTTTATATATAGAGATTACAATGGAGAAATCTAGGATAAATAGTAGGATTTTGTAGATTGTAATTCCCTTTGACAATGTTAGTGTTGTTTTGTGTTCAAATTGTGCAAACTAACAACAATGAATCCAGTTGAAGATTAAAAAAAACAACTTTTTAATGTAGACAAACAAAAGGTATGTGAACTTGTGAAGAAAGAAAATTTTGTTTAAAAAAATCTAGTTGACAAAATACGCAAGCTAATAGTTAAGGAGCTCAATCTCAATGTAAATTGTCAGAATTAAATAGACAAAAAAACATAACCTTCTTCAAGTCTATTAATGCATAGTAAAGCTTAAAATAACCCATATTAAAATTTTAAACAATTGACACCTTTATTCTAGTATCAAAAATCTATTTTATGAAGTGTTTTTTTTTTAGTCACAATCTTGTAAGAGTTTATATGGAATGTGACTATACACATTTAAATCACAATTCATTAGTGCCACAAAAAATTTGGTCACCAAGGGTTTGATTATAAAGGGGGTGCACTGTACCAAATATCAACCCTGGCCTTTAAATTGAAGCATTCAACTGAGAAATTCAAATCCAAATTTCAAAAACTGAAAAGTCACATGTATAGTTCAAATCACACATTTAGAGCCAGTGGCCACGGTGAACCAGCACCCACCAGCGCACCACCAAAGATGAACCACCAAAGATGAATGGTAAGAGGTCAGGAAATAGTTTCCTGTTGGGTTCCAGCTCCCTAGCTAACCATGGTGGTTAGCTCAGTGGCTATTTTTTACTACCTGCCTACTAACAACCCCCAAGCAAGTTGTTTGTCAGTAAGTAGTAAAAACAGCCCTTACCTATGTATAAACCATCTACTTACCTAGCAGTTACCTATTTTCCTACCTATCTACCTATTTCTTACAGAAATAGTTACCAAGATGAAACCAAATATTAACTCAGTTGAGGTTCATCCACAACTGAGTAATAATGGGCATCCACTGGATGGTGCGCTGGTTCATTGTGGCCAGAGTTTATCCACAAACTACCCCAAACTGAGGCTACCAGGCCCAAGTTTTGCCCAAACTGGGGACGGAATCAAATGTCAGGAAGTTATCCGTAAAGTCCTGCAATCAGGGGGTGAGAATGTTCAGTTTCAGCATAATAGGCCATCAAATGCATAAATGGGAATGAAAATTTTACAAAATGAAATAACTGGGACCTAGACTAGTTTTTCCAGCAATTTTGGTTGTAAACTAAGTTTCATCCTGTCTTTCCTTTTTCCTGGGCTCCTCCACTGCTGCTACAGATACTTTCACTGCTCCTACCTGTACAACTCTATAATTACTCTCGAACCTTGTGCATTAAATGCTGAGTTTCAGCATTTCATGCTGAGATGTATTAAAAATTCCCTACTTTGCGGATACTGTTGAAAGAGGGGATAGGGAGTGGAAACAGGCCCAAAGACAGGGTGACTTTCTGGATAACTCCCGTACACAGAAAACAAAAAGGGGACCAAAACTGGTTTTGTCATCTAAAGTTGTCACTGCACTTCGACCCCTAGTTTTGGATATGCCTTACCTATGCCTTCACTCCTGCTAATATTCATCAATAACTCAAGTGTTGTCCAAATAAAATCCTGCAAATCTTCTGAACTTATCCCTTGTTTAGTGAAACGGTACCCAGTTTTGCTGACTTCACATCCAAAGTGAAATTAGGGATGAAACAAGGATCAAAAGGTTAAACTAGGGCCCAAAGATAGGGTGACTTTAGGGATAACTTTATTAATATGTTTAAACATTTCAGTCATTGGATATGTAGGTGTGCATAAACTTAGAAACATAAGAAAAATATTGTTCCAGGTCTCTCATTTTCGATCTTTGCAAAAATGGGTCATTGGATGTCAAAAACTACAATATTCCACATTTATGTGATAACCTATGCCAAACAATCATTTTCTTTTCTTTTCTTATTTAGTTGTTATAAGTTAACTTCATACTAAAGCAATTGAAAGTTCAGATCAGTGGAAGCAAGTTTTCAATTTTAGGTAGGTTTAGGTTCAAGTTCTATGTCAGGGTCTAAGGTTTGGATCAAAGGTTTAACATTTTATGAGAACCATCATTGAAACTAGACTACGCAACCAACTTTTTTTAATTGAAATTAGAACCTTACCCAAGGGTATTGTCCTTTCTTCAACAAGTTCTAGTTTTCTAGGTATAATTGTTCAAAAAAAAAGTAGAAGATTGACCCTACTTTATATGCAAGATGTAGTTCGTTTTAGTTGGTTGTAGATAATTAATATTATGTAATCTCCATCTTGGACTAGGGGACTAGTTGAACAAATTAATATTCCACAAATAATTTATGTTTAGTTGTGTGTAATGGGTAGGGAACTAGATCTAATTTTAAACTCAACAAAGCTTCTTTTGTTAAGAAAAGGTCATCCAACCAAAGGTTTTAGAAATCAAAAAAATCAATCTCAACACTATTAGATTGGAGGTTCCATCAAAAGCTTAAATTTTTTCAAAATCGAGACTAAGGATCCAACCATGTTAATAGGAACCACCTTGAGCATAATTAATCCTTTTTTTAAGGTGTTTACAAAACTCATGTAAATTAAGATAATTTTAAAATTATGTGCTATATTTGTACACCCATCACTTTAATATTAATATAGCATCAAAATAAATAGAAAAGTAATCCAATAAATATAATATATAATTCTCAACACATTTTAAATCTTGGGACCAATGTTTTTTGTGCTTAAAATGCATAGTGAAAATTTATAAAACAATCTTCAAACATTGTTTAATCATGGCATTTTAACATTATCATAGTGTGATTTAGGAGGCATTAGTAGTTCCTATTAGCATGGTTGGACCTCTATGGATTCATTTTTAAAAATTTAAAACTAGACATTGTGCTAGTTTAAACCTCTTCAACTTCAAGGACATCAAATGGATGGACTTAAAATGACCTTATTATAGCTAGGGTTTTTCTTTAAAAACATTAGGGTGCTAGTTCATATCACTAATGAACTTCAAGTCATGTTAAAAGGAGCCAATGTTATGGTAGCTAGTGTTTAACATCTAACATGTTTACAAATTTAAAAAATTAAGTTAATGTTGAAAATTGTGACCTCTCTAATATAGTAATCTAGCATCAAAATAAGTTTGAAAATATTCCAATAAATATAAATACCTTTCAACATTTTTTTAAACTCAAAACCAACACAAAAAACATAGTGAAACATTTTTTTTAAATGACTACACATTGTTTAAGCATAGTGTTTACAACATAAGCAACTTGTTACAACATTATCTAGACATCATTATCAATGGCTCCTTTTAACATGATTTCACTCAACACCATTATCATGGAATTATGTCAAATGTACTTTGCATCAATTTCATTGTTTCATATATTTTTTATTAAGATACCCACCAAAAAAAATTATGACTCCAAAGTTGTTGGATGATATTTCACCATTTATTATAGAGACATATTAGACTTGTGATCCATGTGCTCTTGTAAGAAAAATAACTGAAGTGCCACCAAATATCATTTATTTTATTGGAGTTCAATGTCAATACATAGGCATAGGTAGGTAGGTAAGACATACCTACATTCCTAGGCTATACTTGCCTACTTACAGTACATACCTAGTTATTTATCTACTTAAATAGGTAAGCAAAAAGTAGGACTACTTACGTACCTAAGTAAACAAGTATGCAGGAAGGTAGAAAGGTAGTTAAACTAAAGAGTAGCCATGTAAAAAAATAATTAATTGTATGTTTTGTTTTTAGGGTTAAACTTTTTTGAACTCATCCCAAATTGACCCAAATTAACACATGTATTTTAATGTAATCACATAAGAAAGATACCCTCTTTATATAGTTTGTGAGATGAGATTCAAGGACAAAGCTTATCAATTAAATCTTTTAGTTGCACATTAATTGCAAATTGGATTGCAATTTAAAAAAAGTTCTCCCACATTCTTTGTGTTCTTTTTTAAAAAATTCAATTGTACATACAACTAAATAAGTAATTATTTGATAATTATGTATGTGAATTAATTATCTATATTTATCATTTGAATTGGTTTTTTGAATTAATCAGTCTAATTTAAATAATTATTTAGTTATTAGATAATTAATTATCTGAATTAGATTGATTAATTCAGATTAATACCTAATTATTCAGTTCAATTAATTAGTTCATAATAAATAAGTAAATTATGCATAAATTAATATTTAATGGTTAATAAATTATTTTAAAGATTAATTTTTTTTTAAATTAAATATGAACTTAAGTAGAATACATAGTTATCAATTAATTAATTATTTAAATTCTTCGAATTAATGATTAATCATTTGAACTTAATGTTTTTATGAATTATTTTAATTTTAAAAATTATTTAATTATTTATAGAGTAATTATTTGAGTTAATAAACAAACCAATTGTTTGAATTTGATTTATTGATTCAATTTAACTATTAAATATTGATTCATATGTAATAATTAATAGGTTATTCAGAAATAATTCATTATTAAACATTAAAGATTAAATATGAATTTTTTTACTTATTAACTTATTAAAATTGAAATAAAATCACAAAATAATGGAAAAATTGCACTTCTATAATGGCAACATAATTGCACAACTAGTTGTATCAATGGGAATCGTAGTTAACAACTAGTTGCAAATGTCATATGTAATGGGCAATGGAAATGCATACACATGACATGATTGTATGTGTCAAAGAAGTACATTAGTGGCAACATAGTTGTTGATTTCATGTTACATTTACACCAATTGTAATCTTGTTACCACATACAACTAAAGTGCAACTTGCCAAAAAGTCAAAACATGATTGACTACATCCACATATATGATGCATACATTACACCATATAAATGTCCCATTTGCAACTAAGTTGCAACTATAAATCAACTCTTTAATTTTTTGACGTGGCATTTTATTTATTAATTGCCCATATTTTCATGTTCTAATTGTAGTGTAGTTATATATTATTTGTTTTGGAACTCTAGTTGTAAGATAGTGTGGTTTTGACATACATGATTTCTCATAGTGTTGCCTTACTTCACCTCAATTGCAAATGCCGATGTATAATTATCAAATTTGTTTGATGCAAAATGTAACATGATGTTGTCAAAGGATTTGCGTTTTGTGCAAAATCTCACAATGTCAAACTTGGAACCCAAAAAAACCCCCTACTATCCAATTGGTCCATTATTATCATTTGCCCTTGACCCACCCATGGAATGACCATGTTTTTGCTATTCCAAAAGTTATTAGCAAACTTTTGCAACCACATCACTTCTTTTGAAATTCCAAACTATAAGGTGACCATGTCAATTACCTTTTAACATTGGATGAATTAAGTTGGACCATTGCACAATGTTGTGAATCACATTTTGCACCAACAATCCTCCTCATAATTAATGTCACCCAGAGTACAAGGCCCATAGGAATTTGGTTTCCATTTGAAAATTGCTAGTGCACAATTTGTGCAACTTGCCTAATCAAATATGTGGAGTTCAAATGTGTGAGTTTGTATACCTGCTTTGTCATATTGAATATGATAGAGTTTAATCATATTAATGTGACTAAGTGTGATATCCAAGTAATTAATAAATAGATATTCAAAATAATAATATATTAATTAAATAGCATTATTCATGTACTTTACTAATGTAATACAATTATAAGTGGTTATTCATATATTATACTATACAATCTTGGGATATTGCCATACCACAATAGTTACTGAGTTGTTAATTAATTAAACAATTACCTTCTTCAATTATATTTCACAACTACTACATAAAATTCCATCATGAACCTTAGTGCATATGATAATTGAAAAATACTTGTGCTCTTGATTCTTTTAGAGCTAGTATTTTGAATTGTGTTTATATTCTATACTTTTATTTTATATTAAATTATACGCTTAAGTATGCAAATGTAAGTTGTATGCACAAGTATAAAAGTAAACAATGTAGTAATAGGCCAATGCAAACATACATTACATCTAATTATCCTACATTATTGTATACTTCTGTAGTAACTTGATGTATGCACACAATTATGCAAGAATTACACATGTTTTGCTTGTCTTATATACTTCTACATTAAACTAGTGTTGTATGCACAAGTATGTAACAATACAGTAATTGCATCCAATTGCAAACACATTGTGTACTTTTGCATTAGAAAATTAGATGGAGAAGTATGCAAGAGTTGCATCTATTTTTCATGTCAATGCCTAATGGATTTTAAATTTATTATAACTAATGCAATGTATTGTGTTCAACTATTAAAGAGAAGGAAAATTCCAAGTGGCCAAATGCAAGAAACATGGATGCCCATAAGTTATTTGAAGTTGAAGACCTTGAGGCAAATCGACAAGATTTAACCAGTTATGAATGCATGTGCATGTGCTACCATGGTGCAAAAACTTAGATTCATAGCACAATTAAAAAACATTTGAGACAACATGGACAATATCCATATTTTCAGTGGCCATGGTGGTATAAAATCTTTAAACATTATGAGGATTTTTGAATTTTGAAGATTTTTTCATGCAATAACCATTCTGCTGAAATTCATCTTTTTGGTTCTTAAAAGATGTAGAAGTTGCAAAGCCTATAATTACCTATTTTTAATGAATATTTTTCATAACATCTTTGAATACTAAACTTATTTTCCATGTTGAAATAATAATTGGGTTTTTGTCCATGTACAATAAGGGAATGAAGAGCAAAGCCCAGATGAAGGTCAACCCTTGAAGAATATTGCAATTGACATTAATTTTTCAAATCACCCAAGACAACATGAAGTTGTAATGGAAGCCATGATCACATTAAAGCTTCAACTGCATTATACGAAGGTTCATCTACAAACATGTTGGTAGCCATGTTGTTGTTGTCAAATTTAAAAACAATTTCATGGGGTTAACAATGTGTTTATGGATGAATTATTTTCCTTGTTGCATAAAGAATTGCTACCTAAGGGGAATAAGATGCCAGTTTACAATTATGAAACATTTAATTAATTGATTAAAACATTTGGTTTGAGTTATGACTCAATCCATGCATGCCCAAACGGTTGTGTCCTTTTTTGGGACAACTTAAAACAATCACAAGTGTGTCCAAACTGTAATAGTAATAGGTTTGTGGATGGTTCATGGTCCATTCCACAAAAGGTCTCATTTTCCTTTAATTCCTAGGTTACTACGAATGTATAGGTGCAAAACCTTAATTAAGTTACTAGTTTGGCACAAAAATGGATCAAGCTAAAATGGCCTAGTACGAAATGTGCCAAATTTTAAAAGTTGGAAACACATAAATGAAAAGTGGCTAGATTTTGCAAATGAGCCACACAACATTAAGTTCAGGTTGGCATTTGATGGGGTTAACCCATTTGGGGACTTGAGTTCATGCCATTCTACATGGCTAATGATTTTGTTGAACTACAATCTAGCCCTTTGGTTGGTAACTAAATAGTAATTCATGATGTTAACTTCAATTATTCCTAGAATGGAATCAGTAACATCTTCCAATGTGGATGTGTATCTATAGCCCTTAATTGATGAATTATGTGTTGTGGAAAGGTGTGAAAGTTTGGGATGCATATTTGGGGGCAATATATTTAGCTTAAAAATTATGTGTATGTGGAGCATGCATGATTTTCCAAATTATGGGCTATTATTAGGTTGTGTGACAAAAGGTCACATAAGATGCCCACCAAGCACCAAATCTCGTTTTACAAGAAAATTGAAAAAGATTGTATATTGTGGAAGTTGTCATTACTTGTCTAATAACCACCCTTATAAAAGAATGAAAAGTACTTTCAATGGGAAAATATAAATTTGGGTTGCACATAGGAAAATGTTTGCTACAAACACTACTATACAATGGGGCTTGGAACAAGAATCATGGTTGCAAGCTCATTCAAGAAATAAACCCAGTTCCAAACTTGACCCTGTGCACAAATGAGGCATCAAGCAACATAACATCATGTTTTCACTTCCTTATTGTGAGGTAAGTAAACATTGCCGAACCTTGACATAATTTGGTTTGTATAACTATGTCAATTAAGTTAATTTCCTTGAACTTGTTTTCATTTTGTTGTTATTACCATACTAGGTGTCAAACTCCATATGTTTATTAGGTTTAATTACCTTGAACCATAAAACTTCAAGTGTCCTATCATTGCCTTCAAAAATTGTTGTTTAAGAATTGTAACACATTGCCTCATCAAATGCATGTATGTTGGCCAAGGATTTCTGATCTGTAACACTCTAGATGCTATGCATTGTAAAAACCTATATTAAATCCTAATGAAGATTATCTTTGGCATAAAAGACACAACATTTGTCTATGAAGACCTTAAAGAATGTGGCATACAATCACATTTATGGTTACAACATGTTGTAGGAAAGATCATCAAACATTTAGCCTCATATGTGATGTCAAATGAAGAGAAAAATAGGTTTCTATTGGGAAACTTTAAAACAACTTCCAACTATGTATCTTCATTGAAGAAGAGAATTCACAAGGATGGGGATATGAAAGGGATGAAATGACATGATTATCATGTGATGATGCAAGCAATTTCACCATTATGCATGCGCCATCTTATGGCAAAAGGTTATAGGATGGCAATTATTCAAATGTCCCATGTTTTTAAACAATTATGTGCCAAAATTGTGGATCTAGTAGTAATGGGAGTTGAAATGTGGCAGTTACATTGGTATTGTTGGAGTGGGAATTCCCTCTAGCATTTTTTGATATCATGACACACTTGTTTATTCATTTGGTGGAAGAGTTGGAACTATGTGGTCTAGTCCATACACCATGAATGTACCTTGTTGAATGTTACCTCAAAACCTTGAAGGGATTTGTGAAAAATAAAACAAGGCCTAAAGGTAGCATGGCATAAAGTTATGTGTTAAAAGAGGCATTAAGGTTTTGCATAGAGTACTTATAGGATTTTACAGCCACAAGTTGAAGGGTGTGGGATGATAAAGAAGAAATGTGCATGAATGATGAAGTGCTTGAAGGAAATGGGAAAGTGCGACTCTTGACTACAGACCTCCATGACATGGCACATTCATTTGTGTTACAAAATGTGGAATTGATGTTTGAATGGCGCATGTAATTTCCTATACACCCATGTTAAGTCAAACATGAAATCATTTAGTAAATTTGTTGGTATTGTCACAAATGTTAGCCTTGATATAATTACAAATTTGATTGAACATGAATTGGTTGTAAATTGTGAAATTGAAAGTTATAGTTGGAAATTGTGACATGAAATATGCCAAAGAAGTCCAAATACGGAATTAGGAAAAGAGAGAATATTTATCTCTCCAAGGTCAATCTAGAACAAAGGTTGTTAGATTCCCAAATCACCTTAGGGAAGTGCCCCCATTTCCAATGTGGATTTAAAGACCTCCATTGCTATAGCTATAAAAGAAGGTGACATAATTGACAAAGACACCATGCACATGTGCATGCCACCAATGTTTGAAGCCAAATCTTCGAACAATGTGGCCATTTGAAAACCACAATTGTGTTTCAAGTGTAGAAGAACATTTGACAACAAGTGATAGTGGTGTGGCAACAACTTTTGAACAAGAGTGTGTGTTAGGACCAAATGATTAGAGTCCAATTCTTTCAAAATTGGAATATGTGGGATGGGTTGAGGAAATACTAGAGCTAAACTATGAGGTGTTAAACATTGTTGTTTTGTTGTGCAATTGGGTGAAAGTAGACTACATTGGGAGTAGTGCAACAGTGAAATGAGATGAATATGGCTTCACTCTCGTAAACTTTGTTTCCTTGATTTCCATTTCTAACCAATCTTCTACTTTCCCATTGCATGTAAATCAATTTTTTTTTTTAGTGACCCAAAGGAAAGAGGATGGAAAATAATTTTGAAAAAGGAATCGCACAAGAGATGAATAATTGATAAAGTTCAAATTGACTCTACATAGTTTGATATGTTTAGGCTAGAAAACAATGATGCATATGTAGGTCTACAAGCTTTAATCTCCATTGATGAGTCAATTCAACCTACTATAATTATGGGAGGTTTTACAATTATTATTGTGCCTAATGGAGGGGAAGATGATGGAGCAAATAATGAGGAATATGCAACAACTTATAATAGTGATCACTGATGATTAGCATTTCCATTTGCCCAAATGCCAAATTTAATCTACATATTTTAGATTGAACTAGCCTTGGGTTTTCCAAATAGCATAACATAATTTTATGTTATTTCTGTTGGGTTTTATAGCCAAGGATTATCTATGTTGTTTGATTATGTTGTAGGATATTTTAATATTTTCTTGCAATTGATGTTTTTCAAAACTAGTGACATTGTGTTCATCATCATAGTCACATGAACGCAAAACTTCAACAATTGTCTTTTCATAAATTGGTAAAAATATGCTCACTACACTACACACTAGTCTGAACTTAGAAAATGTTTATTTCAATGCTTCAAAATTCATTTGGGAATATTATCCCAAAAATTAATTACACGTGGCAACATAAGTTTACAATGATGACTTAATTCAGTCATATGTGACATGAAATAGTCCATGTCAAAAAACTATTAATAGCAATGTTGACCTAATTTAGTCATATTTCACATGTCATAGTCCATGTTGAAAACCTACTAGTAGCATTGACCTTATTTAGTCATATTGCACATGTCATAGTCCATGTCAAAAACCTACTAGTAGCATTAATGACCTTATTTAGTCATATTGCACATGTCATAATCCATTTCAAAAACTTATTAGTAGCATCAACGACCTTATTCAGTCATATTGCACATGTCATAATCCATGTCAAAAACCTACTAGTAATAGTGTTGACCTAATTTAATCATATTGCACATGTTGTAATCCACGTCAAAAACCTATTACTAGCAATGTCAACCTAAGTTAGTCATATTGCACATGTTATAATCTACATCAAAAATCTATTATTAACAACATCGACCTAATTCAATGACATTGCACACATCATAGTCCACATCAAAAAGTTTAAGATTATTTTTAGTAAATAAAGTGACGTATTTCATGTAAGCAAAAAAAATTCCACGTCTATATGGGGGTGTCCGATGTGACTAAAATGGTAGTAAAAGTTAGTTAAAGTAGACATGTCTACTTTAGGGTTTAGTGAAAAGTGACATGGTCAATCATTATGGAGTGATTAGAGTTGACTCTATAGTCATTGTAGTCACATTGCTAGGGGCATGAAAACCATACTTCTGAAGTAGTGTTTCTACTAGTATTTTAAAAAAACTTTTCACCTAAATTTACTTATTTTGTTCAAATGAAAATATGGACTTGTTGTGGTGCACCCAATGTTTTTCAAAGTCCCACGGCATCTTTTTAAAAAACCCTTAACTTCATCATCTACTACTTGGAAAAAATCCTTTCTAATGTCCTTTAACATCTTTTTTGATGCTTATGGTGTCCCTTGGTGTTCTTTTTGGCACCTTTGTTGTTCCTTGGCATCCCTTGTCACTCCAAAAGAAAATTCCATGCATCCTTTAACATTCAACTTCCCAATGCCCTTGCCATCCCCCAACACCCCTTGTCACACAAGGAAAATACATTTCCACCCTTTTATCCACCAAAACCCTTTGGCATCTCCCACAATCATGCTCCCATCCACATTGTTCTTCATCCACCCTTGTCATCCCCCCTTGCCATTCTCTCCATTTCCCCATCATTTCCCATCATTCCCCACATCATTTAGACATTTTCCACCATTAACCAAACCTAATTGGAACATTCCTAAACCAAAACATCCCATTTCAATCGAATTTTTTGCCAATGATGCTTAGAATTAGGACATCTAGCAAGTCAACGTCCCATCATGGGACATCCCTTCAAAACCTTAGCTTAGCCCTCACTACTTAGTCCTATATTAGTGATTTTTTCATTTTTATTTTCTTATATTGATCAACTAATTGGAAATTACTAGCAAGGCTTATGTGGTAATCGTGAGATGCCTTTATAAAGTTCTTTTCCCATAAGGCTACACCTTCACATGATTATCACAAATAGAAAAGGTGGCATACTTGATCATTAACAAATGACTAAAACCAAATTCAACCAACCACAAACATGCAAGATTGTTTATCATCACTCATGGACAACTTACATCAAATCTAGACATTCACAAACAACTAATAATATCACTTCCTATCTTGGATGGCAAATATCGATTTTGGTCACCAATACAAAGTCAAGATCCAATTTTATTGTTTATAGATGCCCAAGATCAATTTTGATGATGCACTACAACAAAGCAATGGTTTTACACTTATAACATCACAACTAAATTGGCTTTAAAGTCAACTTTATTAGATTCAAATGATTAACAATGTCCATTTTCATTAAGTCAAAAACTAGATATCATGTATGTTATGACTAATAAAAACTATCCATCTCATCAAATTGGACATAATGTTGTATACATGGTGGATGCATGTCTATGTGGATTTTTAGAGATTGACTATATTTGTGAATGAAATGAGTCATTCAAACTATGACATGGATTGCCATGTTTCATATAATGTGATTGAAATGCTACTTTTGATGTTACTTATTTAAATGTGCATTAAAATTACTAAAAAAAAGATAGTACTATGGTTATTGTATTCTTAGATTACATACATTTATGAATGTAATTTCAAAAACCTATGAAATTGTGTAAAATATTTTATTAAGTATTTGACATATGAAATTAATTCCATTTTTGGATTTTTGGAATACGTTTTTTGAAACAATGTAAGGTCTTTAAATTTGAAATTAAAACAATTGCCATATTAGCTAAAATGATGAAATTAAAGACATATGAATTTTATTTATAAAATTCATAACTAATTTTTTTATGAGATTTAAAAATTAATATTCCACTAAAAGTAGTATACTTGAATTATTCTCTGAATAAAATATTTTAATTTAACTAATTAAATTTTTTGACATCTGTAATGAAAGAAATTATAAAATTAAATGAATTTTTTAATAAACTACATGTAATTAAAATTTTATATTGAATTTATTACCCAAATCAAATTATAGAACATTACATTTGAGTTTTTGAAGTACATATTTTAAATTAATGTAACAAATAAATTAAAAGATACAAATGTAATTCCTCCAAATTGAATAGAATCCCTACATCCCCCTTTTTCCCTTCTATCTCACTTATTTTCCTATATGATTTTTGATAATTCATCATTATTTATGTCAAAACTCAAAATTGCAAGGGAAAGGAATTCAATATATACTTTTGAAAGGTAGGTTACTCAATTACTTTCCAAATGGGTCTCTCTAATAATGGCCTCAAACTTTATGTGAACTAATACTTACAAGTGGAATCCTATTGCAAATGTTCAACAAACTGCAAACACCCAAGTTTCCACAACCATGGAAGGCATATCTATTCTTCACTAGGGTAAAAGTATGGTTAGATGGTTCATTTTTTACATTTTGAAAGGTCCATGTCTTGCGCTAATTTAGTTTTTTAATTATAATAATTATCAAACTATAAATCCTATAATTATCCCCTATAGTTTTGGTTAAAAATATTGGTGAACCACCTTATAAATATCAATAAACATGTGATTGGTCAAAAAATCTATGTGAAAAATCGGAAATTCCAATGTGAAATTGAAAACAATGATGGAAAATTATGAAAATCATGGCATTTAGTTTTTTTGTAAATCACAAATTTCTTGTATTGAGAAATTTTGAATGCATTTTACTCTTAAATTCTTCATTTGATGGTGGCCTGTTTTTAAATTTTTATTTTGAAACTACTATTACATTTTTTTTGAGTTCACGTTTTTTGTTTTATGTGTGATAAACATAGTGTCATCATTTAAAAAGTCAATTATGAATCCATTCTTTCTTTAAAACTCATCCATAATTTTCAATATGATTCCCACTAAAGTTTATATTGCAAAATGGATAATTAAAAAATTGACAATCTTAATGTTGAATATGGCTTTACGTTTTAAATTTACCTATAATCCAAAAAAACTCCAATTGTGATAGTCCAAATAGTCTTCCTAACTATGCTTTCCCACGCCACATTAGCAATATTTTTGGAGGTCGATGCAAACAAATGCAATTTGATTTTTCCATAATCCTCTTTACAATTGGCTTTGAAATCTTTTTGGATCATTTTCATATCTTGCCCATTCCTCACCACATTGACATTTGTTTGGAGGATGCATTTGATTTCCCCATAATTTTCTTTATAATTTTTGTGCAAAATTGTGTTCATGTCTTACCCATTTTTCAAGTCAAATTCACATTATCTTTTGAAATGATGATGAATTTTGATTTCTCTTTAACTTTTTTTGAAATGGATTTTTTTGAGATCTTTTTACATGAAACAAAACATTCATGTTTATTTCAATCAAAGTTTAGGTCAATGTTGACAACCCACATGGTGCCATGGTACCATTGGACCTAGGCAGCTTTCGCACACAAGTGATGTATAATTGATATACTTTAAAATTTGAACTTTGGCATATAATTATTTATTCTAGAATTTTTGATAAGTAAGGAGTATAATTATTAACTACACAATAACTATCACAAGTTTCCTATTATTTTTGTGGTTAGCTAGTTCACTGTTAGGAAAAGGAGATAAAGCAATAAACATATAGGCAAGTCAATAAACATAGACAATTCAAAATAATAAAATAGGCAGAACAATGTGACAAAGTAGGCAAATTGATATGGCAACATATCGCTATGACAACACAATCTAGTCAAATTGTGGCAAGTCAAATTGCCAGATTATTAGGTAGTTATAATTGTTTTGTGGGGAGTATAAAATACATTTCGACTAACTTGCAGGGGGTTCGAATGTTGATTGTTTATATGTTTATGTTAATCTTTTAAGAGAAGAATTAAGCAAAGGAGTTATGAGAGGAAGGAAGGGAGAAAAACATTGTAGAGTTTCATGGTTTATGGAAATATTAAAGATGCTCTTTTTTCCATTCTTTGTGCTTTAGTATTGTATGTGGATTTAATTGAATGACTCTTTAGACTTAGAAAGGATTGAATGTTGTCCTAGTTAATATGTTTATATGGTACTCATGCTGATGGAGTGGGACAAGGACTAAGTAGTGATATAAAGGTAGTTAATGTATTCATGGAAAATCAAATTTAACATCTGAAAAATTACATCACTAACATTCAACAACCATGTTGGGGATAATTCAATTTGTTGTTGGGGAAATTGGAGGATTTAGGATGTAATTTCTTCAAATTCATGTGAGATCTTTCCACATTACAATTAAGTTAATGGAAATTGAAAAAGGGAAAGTGGAAATTGATTTGGGATTTTGCTTGATACATGTTCTTTATAGGGTATTACCTTGTGGATATGTAGATTTAATGCGTGTTTATAGAATTGAAAAGAAAACATAGTAGAGTAAATAAGATGATTGTTTTGGGGGCTAAACAAGTATTATTTTTCCAAATTTATTCATTTATTATGAACAAGACATGGCAAAATCAATGATATTTTTGGATTATTATAATAATGTGTATGAAAGGCATTATGAAAAATGGTAGATTATGACTCTTGTTGAAAGAGAAGATGAATGGATGAAAGAAATTATAATTGTAAAAGAAGTTAAACAAAGATTAAAAATAAACTGTAGTTATGGGTGGAATTTTCAGAATTATTTATATATGCCAAGGAATGCACCAGAATTAAATGAGTGGGGTAATTTTAAAGAAAAATTTAGAACATCACCTGAAAACATACAAGAATTGATTATTAAGAAAATACATGGTGGCATAGTGGTGTGGTGTATACAACATAGATCATTAATTATTGATGCTACAAAATTGACAAAATATAGAAGATGGTTACCAATAAATGTATGCATAATCACATTAATTCTTATAAAGAAAGTCTTTGCAACACATCATTTGATTCAATTCCTTGACAAAAGAAAATTAACTAAACCCAACATTAATGCATTAAAAAAAAAATGGATGTCAAGTGATATGTTTTGGGCACCTAGGTCTATGGGTTCTAAATATGTCATGAGGACAAGAGGGAGTGAGGAATACATATCTAAAATAATTCAATTAGAAGAATTTTTGTCTATAATCATATTCCAGAATTATATGGGAATTGAAAATTGGAAGTAGAGTAAAAATGGTTATAATAGAGAAAATGGAATTTCTATTTGGAGCCTATGTCGGATAGAGATATAAAAAGAGAATAGAATAATAGATTGAGATGCTGGAGAAGAGAGAATCAAAAGGATGTTACAAAGGCTATTATTGTAGCTCAACAATCTATTACATAGAGTATTTGGAGAGGTCTTGGCACAATCTTTAATTCACTAGTAACATATCAAGTACTTCAACTTGTAAAAGAGGACACTAGTAGAAAACCCCCCTTTTTTAACCAAAACTTTTCAACTACATGACATTTGTAACTATGTTTCAACTGAATTTTTTAAATTTTTAAATAAAATTATGGCAATTACTAATTAAGTTGATTTGTTTACTATATTGGTATATAGTTGAAAGCATTTTTCAACTGTGTGGTCATTTGTCGAATATTCCCGACATCAACAATGTCTCCAAGTTGAACTTCCAACTATGTTGCTAAACAATGTGAAGCATGTTTCAATTAAGGGGTCATTTTTGTAATATTCTTGACATCTAAGGTTCTTTAGTTAGCACACAGTCAAGACATTGACTAGTGTTCAACTATTTTGGATGATAAAATGTATTTAAAAATGGATGATAAAATGTACTAGAGGATGGATGAAATACAGTCTTGTTTGTAACTATCTCTTTCAACGAAGTTAAAAAACTAATAGGCAAGTTTAATTTCATACATATAATATTGTAATATTTATTTAAAATTATGATAACATTAAATTACATGTAAATTTTATTTCTATAAATGAATGGTTTTTTTTGTGCATATAAATATTAAAATTTAATTCAAAATATGTTAGGTTTAATGTTTATGTTCAGTACACATGTAATTTATTATTTCTATGTAGATCATTACAACATATCAAGTATTGATACATAGTTAATAATATTGTGCAACTATAATGTTTATTCATTTCTATACACATGATATTTTAATATTTGTTTAAAATTATGATAAAAACTCATTAAACACTAATGTACCCTATGTCATTGGCCCAAGTTTGAATGCATTCAATTGAATTTTCCTTCCAAACCCATTTTTGCAATTTGTTTGAATTTCCAACAACAATATGTACCCACCAAAAATTCAATAATATTGTTCACATTTTAGGTCTCAATTACAAAATTGAACTTGGTGAGGGCTTTCCAACAATACCAAGAACGCCCCCAAGTTCCAATATAGTTTTCAATTTTGGTTTCTCAAAAAATTCAATGAAAAAATGGTTCAATAATCAATGGATTCCACATTGTAGCTCCAAACATTCTATACCAAGTCATTGCACCCCTATTCATTGAGAACTTTTTGATGACAAGTTCCATGAAATAACCCAAGACGTTGTGGTTTGGAAGATATCATTATGACAAAACAAAACAAACTACCTTCGTTCGTGGATAAATAAGGTAACATATGTTGTTGGCCCCAAATGTGAACACACTCAATTCATTTTCCCTTTTAAACCCAATTTGTTGTAATTTGTTTGAATTTTCAACAACAAAATTCAGTCAAAATTCAATATCTTTCACACCTTAAATATAAAAATTATGAAATAAATTTCATTAAATTTAACTTAGCAATTACTTTCCAACAACACCAAGTGTACCTTTGGATTTGAGTAAAATTTCTATTTATGATTTTATTAATGTTTATTAAAAATATGGTTCAATAATCAATAACCTTTGCATTGTAATTCCAAAACATTTCAACCCAAGTCAGTGCACCCCTATTCATTGTTAGGTTTTCAAAGATATCAATAACATTATATAAAGTAATTTGGTTTAGGAAATTTCATGATAGAATAAAACAAAACAAACTCTCTACCTTCATTAATATATTAAATTATGTGTAAATTATCTTTGTATAAAATTAATGGTTATGTATGATGCAAATATTTTTTGTGCACACAAATAATAAAATTTGATTGAAGGAAATTTAAGGAAATTTTGAAATATAAATTTGTAATAATGTGCATGTTCAATACACCTAATTATTATTTATATGTAAATTGGATTTTAATTTACAACATATCAAATAATGATACATAATTAATATTTTTTGTGGAACTTTAATGTTTATTAATCTTTACAAACATGATATCTCAATATTTTTTTTAAATTGCAATAAAAATTCATTAAACATTAAACTACATGTAAATTTTATTTGTGGAAATGAATGTTTATGTATGATGCAATTTTTTTTGGTGCATATAAATATTAAAATTTAATTTCAAAATAGAATTTAAGGAAATTTTGAAATATAAATTTGTAATAATGTAAGTTCAATATATGTAAAATTATTATTTCTTTGTAAATAAAATTTCAATTTATAACAAATCAAGTAATGATACATAATTCACAATTTTGTGGAACTTTAATGTTTATTCATTTTTATACATATGATGTTTTAATATATTTTTTAATTACAATAAAGATTCATTAATTATTAAGATACATGTAAATGTTTTTTGTATACATGAATGATAACATGTATGATGAATTGTTTTGTGCATATAAATATTACACATTAATTTGAAAATAAAATTTAAAGAAATGATGAAATATAAGTCAATTTAATAACGTGTATGTTCAATACATGCATAATTTATAATTTCTATGTAAATTCAATTTTAGCTTACAACATATCAAGTAAGGATATTTACTTAATATTTTTTTGAATATGTTCAATACATGTGTAATTTATTATTTCAATGTAGATTCAATTTTAGTTCACAACATATCATGTAATGATACATAATTAATGTTTTTAGAATTCTAATTTTTATTCTAATTTTTTCTATTAGTTCGATATTTTTCATTTATTAAAATTATTTATTTTTAATATATTATTAAATTATAATAATTTTTAGAATAATTAGTAAAGATACTTAATAAATTATCATATAATTTCAGAAATTATTTTTATTTAACACTAATATACTATAAAATATTTTTTAATTTCATATTTATTATACTAGGTCATTTTAGAATTCCAAAAAGTTAGATTAAAATAGGAATAAAAATAGTTAAATAACTAGCCTAACCTAATTACTAGCTACAATATTATTATTAATGTTATTGTTGTAGTTGTAGTCAATTATTAATTATCACAACATTATACTAATTATTATAATTAAAATATCATCTAAATTTTATTATTGAATATTTATATTTGAGTTAATTATTTGTTTTATGACATGTTAATAGGAATTTATAATGAATTTCGAATTATAAAAAATATTCAGTGATAATTAATTATTTAATAGATAAATACATTTAATTTCTGATTTTAAAAAAAATTAATCACCATATTATTTAATAAACGATGATAATATGTTTAATTGTTTAATTATACAACTATATAGTTAAAAATAGTTGATGAATAATTACTATAAGTAATTAAAGTAAGTAGCTAGACCTAAGCTAAGTAGATTATTAGTTTAAGTCCAAGCCTAACTAAGCTTAGATTAGCTTATACAACTAGATTACAATTATTTGAGTTGCAATTAGGTTGCTAGGGTAGACAATAAATGGTATTCTATCACCAAACACTTTCAAGTTTTCCCTCATTTTAACACCAAATTGAACATTTTTTATATCATTGGAAGCATAAAACAAAGAGCTACAAATGTTCTTTGAACATTAAAAGGAAAGGAACAAAGTAGAAAACATAGGAAAAGAAAGAGTGACATTTTGTCTCAAATTTTGTCTCTAGACCCCCTTTACTTCCAACAACTATATTTTGTTCATTTCTCATTCATTTTGAACAATTTCAAAGGCTACAAATGCGCTATCTCAAAATCTATAAAATTTGTTTAAAGTGAAAAGTCAAAAAAATAATAGTTGAAAAGCTTAAGCTTCAAAATCATACTAAACGTTTGTATATGAAAAAATCCAAAGCACAACCCCCTTCATTTTGAAAGGGCATATCTTGTTCATTTTCTATTAGATTGTAACGTTTTTTATTGTTTTAAATTTCAAAAAGAACAAAGCATGGACAAAAGAGTTATAATGATCCAATATTGTTAAATGTTCAGTGATAGGTGTGTTTCCCCTAGGTTACAACCAAAACTTTTATCCCATATTGTTTGGTTTCCATTCCGTGAATCCAAACTATATAAAGGAGTGCACTAGGATTATTAGAAAACATAATAAACATGAAAATTTAATAGCCATTTGGGATGAACCAATCAAAAAGGTTCAACCTTAAAGGCTAAACCAAATGAAATAAGATTTCATTTATTAATTGCCATGTGGTTTAGGTCTAGGCATAACATAGGTGCCTAGATCTAGCCCTAATTTAAACCTAGATTAAATGGCTTATGTTTAGGTTTAACCTAGGTGCCTAGGTTTAGACCTAACCTATGCTTAGGCACCATTTGGTTTAAACTATTGGTGTGGATGTGCCACATGTCATTTAGCTATTTCTTGACCCCAAAATTTGTGAACATGCCATGTGTCATTTAACTATTCATTGACCCCACATTTTATGAATGTGCCACATGTCAACATTATCAGTGTGCCACGTGTCACCAAACCATTAACCAAATGTTTGATTTACATAATTGCAACATAGTCAAAATGTACAACTTACATAGTTGTAACCTAGTTGAAATTGTAATTATATTTTTGGCTAATGTCATGCTTTGGTAAACAGATGAAGTTCATCCATTAGTCAAATGCAGTTGACAACACCCTTCTACTATATTGGTATAGCAATTTTCAACTAAATTGGTAAGTAGTGCCACATAATGGCTATTGGTGTGGTGTTGACACGTGGCATACACTTTCGACTGTAATTTCACTCTCAACTTGTACTTTTCAACATTACTGGTTAACAATTGCAAAAAATAAATTGTAACTATATGTGTAGTTTTTTACTTGGTTTATAGTTGAACAATAGTTGAAAATGTAGTTACAAAAGGAGGGGTTTTCTATTAGTGGGAAATGGTAATTACTATTGCTCAAACTAATGTTGAAGAAGTAAACAGATCAATAAGTGATGAAACTCAACAATCTACAAAATGGGCTCACTAAACATTCATCATGAATATCAAGAACCAATTGAAGAATTGAATATGTTGTTATTGAATACACCAAAAAATATTGTCAATGCATTTGGAACAATCGACTAGGTGATAGAAGAGGGGTGGTCTCGAATACCAAGATGGCAAGTTGACGAAAAATCAGTAAGAACTCTGAGCTACGATGGAACTAGTGACCAACCACTCAATAGAGAACTATTTGAAACAACATAAGAACTTTGTCAACTTGACAACCAAGAATTGTTGCAAATAGTGATGAACATGAATCCACTCATGGTTATCGTACTTGCTAATGTTTTGTGCATTCAACTACCAAAATATCATGACACTGATGATCCCATTATACATATTCGACAACTAACTAAAGTTTGTGTGATTAATGGAAAAGATATAGACAATTGTAAATTATAATACTTTCCAAATTTTTTTAGAAGGAGAGTTGTTGATTGGTTTGCCAGGTATGAAATGACTCATCCAATGGCAACATGGGGTGAAGTATAATGGGCTTTCATCAATCGATTTCGTGAGATTTGTAGTGAAGGACAAGTGGCTACAACTTTAAGATATGCAAAACAAAAGAAATATGAGTCTATAGAAAATTATTATGACAAATTTTTGCAACTTTGCGCAGTTATTCCATAGCAACCACATGATACTTATTTGAGAAAAAGTTTTAAAGAAGGATTGAAAACCAATGTCAAAATGGCCATTATAAATATGTTGTGAAAAACTTTGGCAAAAGTAGCAAAGTTGGCAATTATGATAGAAGAAAAGATGCCAATAAGAAAGAAAAGTATAACAAGATATTACCAAGACTTTAATAGTGAAGAATTAGAAAATTCTAATGAAGAAAAAAAACGAAGACCAAAGAAGAAAGAAACAAAAGATCACTTTGAAACTATTAGAGGAGGTGTGTATTGTCAAAATTGTCATAATGAAGGACACCTTACAAAAAAAATGTAAATTATTGAACAAATTTTGTTAGATATGTAAATAGAATGATCATAATATTAATCAATGTCCCAATAAAGCAGTGTTTGGAAGATTTCCTTTGAAGGAGATTGTTCTACTACATGTGGTATAAGCAAAAACCCAATTATGCAAGAGTAGAAAAAACTACATGAGTACAACACACCAAATAATCAATTTGGAAATTGACTATATAATTCAAGACCAAATGGTCATGACTAGCAAGGCAATGGTCGGAAGAATCAAAATAACTAGTATAACCAGCATGGTTATAATCAAAATAATAAATTTCGGCAAAATGGAATGAGGTGTTTTTGTTATAGTAAAAAAGGACATGTAAACACTAATCGTCTTGTGTGGAAGAAAGTAATGGAAAAGGAAGAGAAGAATTCCAAACCGAAAGTTGGAATAAATGTTGCTATGGTCGAATGGGATTAGTTAGTTATTGATGTGTGTGTGACCACGCAAGGTCAAAAGGCAAATATGCTAGTACAAGAGCCTCTAGAGAAAGAGGTCATTCCTACAAGCGGTCGACAAACCAAATGGGAAAAAGAAACGAAGGTTCATTTGGATGTAGTCGAAGAACTACAAAAAATTCAAGAGTTTGAAGATAAAACCATTGAAATAGAAGCGTTACTGTGAATCATGGATTATAATACCACAAATTGTTAAGCTTTAGTTCCATAGTTTTCCTTAGTATTAATTATTTGAATCCTGATAAACCTCCAAGTAATAATTATTAAGAGTTGAATTAGCCTTTGGATATTTCAACGTAGAAGACTCTTTTATTTAAATTGATGCAAGGCTTAGTTAATTTTAGGACCTAGTAAACCTTTTTAAATGCATTATCATTTTATGTTGTAGAGAAGGGAAAGGGGATGTAGAATTAGATGTGATGTATTGATATATTGGGAATACAAGCCCATAATTAACAATAACATTTCGTCATGACAATATTAAATTAGTTTGTAGAATAATCTTCAAACATGAATGATGTACTTGAAAGATTTCAAGAATGTAATCCTAATACATCTTTATTTAGTCTTCATTTCTATTAGACTTTTAAATATAATCAAAATCAAACTTCAGTATTAACATTTCCACCTGAATGGCTTGAGGTGAATTATAACTTAGTAAACAACTTAAAGGGATAAATCACAATTGCAAAAACTCCAGAACGCGACGAATGGTGCGAGTTAGGTATTCAGCTCAATGCTCCATGGAAAGGGGATTAATTGGGCCTTGCAGCCAACGATAATGGCCATCACCTGGGAACCCAAGTTCGATAATGAAAAAGAACATCGTCGTATTCATATTGACACTCTTCAAACCTTTCTAGTGCGGCTCCACAAGCAAAAACAAATTCTAAATAGATTACTAAGGCATGTGGGTTAGGAGGCAATCGACGATCCCATGCCGAACGATCGACTTGAATGCGCACCATTCTTTTGGACGATTTTTCTTTGCACAACCGTTGAGAAACATTCATGTCAAGCAATGCTTCTTCAAGCTCTTCCTTTTATACTAGTGAAACTGGAGGATTCCAGGGCGTAGCAACATTATCTGCCATGACTAAATTCTCACCTGCATCAACAAAAACCAAAAAGGTAGTAGAAACAATGTGGTACTTGCGTTTAAAAGGGGTTGAAGCTTTTTTATTTAACAAATTAAGGTAGGCGTAAGGTGTGGGAGTGACAATGGAACCTCATGAAAATTCGAACATCCTAGATCTAATGGATTCATCGAACCCTAATTTCAATGGTGGATCTAAAATTATGTGGTGGTTTTTGTGATGCAAATTTTAATTCCAATTTGCTATGTACTACATAGTTAATTAGTGCATGGAAGAAAAAATAAGTAGGGGATATCAAAAGAGTAAATGGTACGCAGGGATGTTACTTCAACCATTGAATTGATTTAGTCAAGTAAGGACTCAAGGATGTTTACTTGTTACTACCAATAAATTGTCCTAATAGTTAGTTACTTGACATAATTAGGATGAAAAAATAGGATGTGAAGGTCAACAGACAGAAAGGATAAGGATCAAGCTCAAGAACATCATCAAGATATCCAAGATAAAGGGAAGGATGAATCCTCCAATCCCATTAGTCATGAGGATCGTCATCGTATTTGATTGGAGGATGGAATATTTTTTGTGTATCATTGGGCCCAAAAATTCTCATCCTAAAATCAATTGGAGGGCAAATCGTTTTCAATTTTCGTTGGCTCTTGAAGGATGAAGAGGCCATTGATTAGAGGGAAGGATTTTGAAGCTTCCATTAGGCAAAGGAAACAAGTTCAAGGAAAGGTCATGGAGGCTTACCAAGGGAGAGAGGAGTATCTTATGTTGGGGGAAAGGGAAAGGAGGAGAATGAATGTGTGAGGAAAAGATTAATTTTTATGTGTGAAAAGGTGTTGTTCATGAAAAAGATGTGTGCAAGAAATAAGCATGGAAGGATTTCCATGACAAAGCCTCTAAAGTTTTATTTCAAATAGTTGTTCCTCCCAAATCCATTGTTGGATTTTTGTCAAACTTAAAACAGTTATCGTTTAGGAGGTGTAGAAGGTTCTATCCAAATTTCAGCATCATTGGTTTGGCTGTAAGGGAACTACACTTGCCGAAAGTAGAAGGGGTTGAAATTGTTTGTTTTTTCCTCAATCTAAGCAAAATGATTTTTAGTCCCAAGGCTTAATTTTTGATCAAAAAAATAAAAACTCATAAGATTTTGGAACATGGTTCCTTTTTGGATTAGCTTTTCAAAAATCCAATGCATGTTAGATTAAGAGGTTGTATGTAAATGTTAAGACGAATGGAACAAAAGGGGTTCAACCATCAAGCGTGACATTGAATGAACATCAACATAATGCCCCTTCACATTCCATCATGGTGAGTTACGATTCTCCCACAATGTCTTTATATCTTCCAAGTGGACACAACGCATTAGATTCTTAATGAACTTCATTGCATTACATTGAACCACCTTACTTGTTAAACTACAACTACGTAGTAGTTCCACTTCCAAGCGGGTTTTGTGAATGCATATTTTCATGTTGAAGGTGTGCAAGAATGCCTCACAATTATGATGCCATGCTTGCCATTATTTGAAGTTAGAAACTATGTTGTTTAAGTTATGAGTGTTTAGATCTGTCAATCACTAGACTATTTTTGTACAAAAAAATGTCATTTATGACATATGTTAGTCATATACAAGTCAATGTTAAGTTGGTAATAGGGTTGATTCAGTAGATTTTAGTTATAGACTAGTCAAATTATAATTGCCTTGTGTGTATATGTGGTAGCCTTTAATCATAAAAAGGTTAAATATATAATGATTGATACATTAAAAAAATTAAACCAAAGGTTGTACTACATTATTATTTGTGTTGATTTTGGTTCAGTGGGAGATAAAAAAATGTAGGGGTTAGTGAAAATAAACCTAGTAACCTTGAAAAAGAAGGTTGACCATGAGAGAAGTGGGTTGGTAGATGTGAAATTTAATTCCTACAGAATTATTCCACATTATTATAATAATAGATTTGCACTTCACATGCATACATCCATTATTTCTACCTTAATTATCAACACCATTAACACTACCATTCATTAAGACACTAGATTCAAGGTTATTTCATATAACCAAAATATGTACTTTAGAATACATTATAAAAAAATTCTAGAAACAAGATTACAATTCCTTTCATCATATTCCGGTACTACAAAAAGTTCACATAATGATATAAACATAGAATTCACTACAAAAGTTTGTGCTTTTTTGTATTATTGAAAACATGAATCAAAATACAACAAAATCCCATGTTTTGTTGAAAAAATCCAAAAATAAAAATAAAAATCTATGTTATATCAAAACAAAATCTATGGTTTTCTACCACAAGTACCTACAACTCCTCTTACTCTTCCTAACATTGTGTGTATAAAAATTCCTTTTTTTTTTTTTAACCTCTATTTTTGGGCAACCCCAAGTTTCCTCATCATGATTCAAAACCAACAAGAATTCAAAATTCAAACTAACAAAGTTCCCTAATTAGTCCCTATCCTAAATGTTTGTTCATCCAAAATCATGTAATCATGTAACCCCTTTAACATGGGTGTTGTGACTGATGCAGGAACTTTTAATCCAATTCACATTAGACATAATGCACTATGAACATCATTTTTCTAAAACTATTCTAAAAACAATGATTAATGGAAAAAATACTTTGAAAGTGAAGCACGATTTACAACATAGGGGTATTAGACCACATTTGTGGTTGATTATCAAGCCTTGAAGACATAGTAAGATGTTGAAACCAACAACCCCATACGTTTTGATAATGATTGAGTAATTTGATTCTTTTTCAACAACCATCGAGAATTTGAAAACACCTTTAAAACATGTTTTGGCAATGGGGAAACACATCAAGAAGAAAATTTTTGGCAATCTAAAGTCACATGATTACCATATTTTAATGCAACAAATTTTGCCACTAACATTACAAAGACTTCTTGCTCTTGGACCTCAAATGGTAGTGATGAGGATTTCCAAAGTGTTTAGGAGGATATGTAATAAGGTTAGATATGTTAATACTCATCAACATATCCTTAATGTCACCTTAGTTACAATAAGTAATATCAAGTTTGTCCCTTCCATAATGTGTGTAATCAAAGTAATTTGATGCATGGGTATTAGTATGAAGTGAATATAAACTAATTTGATGTGTGGGTGGATTTGTCGATGTACTTTTGTTTTATCAATGTGCCAAATTGATGCACTCCCAAGCTCCTTGATAGACTCAAATGTGAATCCAAGGTGAAAACAAAGGAAGGATAAGGAGTTGGGGCACATTCTCTGGCTTGCAACACTTGAAGGGTAGAAGGGTGTGCTAGAGCTTCAAGATGGGGACTAGGATGAGTGACAAGTGAATCAATTATTCATAGGAACTAACACAAACCAAATAACAAGTTGATTAGTGCATAGTTAAAACACTTTTGGTGCACGAACGAGCCACCAACAAACATGGACTCACAAAACTCACCATGGTTCGGACTTGGGGGAAGCCACCACCTTCCCCCTTATAGTATTCTCTGTTTCTGCCCATTGGGCCAACACCCAAATGTCATTTTGTCTCGGGACTCCCAAGTTGGGAATCCTGAAATTCCCAAAATTGGGACTCCTGCAACTTTGGAAGCCCATAACTTATTGTGCAAACCTCTAATTGAAGTGAGTTCTAAAGCAAAGTTTTAGCCCTCATCGAGAGCTTTCCAACAGTATGTGGCATGCAACCTGCAAACAAGCAAATCACGATGATTCTCGACTTTTAGTGGTCGAAAATCAAATTGGCAATAATTTCTTTTGGCCATAACTTATGTTTTAAGTACCCAAATGGGTCATGCAAGCCCATTTTAGACATCTACGTTCCAAGAGCTTTTCAATGATATAAAAAACTTTTCAATCCAATGAGTTTTGACTCTTACAATTGCCCTCTAAAAATTCAGGAGTCCATTAAGACTATAACTTCCAAATGGGAGTTCACTTGAGAGTGTGGGGATTCATTCCCTCACACTCTCCTACACTCTCAGGAGCATGAAATGTGACTCCTGGGCTTCATTCTTGGCTCGCACCTTTGCAAGCCCTTGCCTTGGTTGCGAACCCAAGGCTAAGGTTGTGACACATATTACAATCATTGTTAAGTCGTTAATATAGTTGATGTGACAAATTTTAACCATAGGCTAATCAATTCGCAGTTCACTTATCTTTAGAAGGAGCAACCTTTAGTCAAATTTGTAGTTTTTTTTATGGAAAATACATGGCAAGTTCTAGATCATGAAAGGTTATAAATTATTTAATAATTTAGGTTTTATATACATGGTATTTGTAAATGAAAAGGATGTCGAATTTAATAATTTTACAACTACTTTTCCAAAAAGTGGAAGGATGTGTATGGATCAAACCTAAATACACCTCCTTTCATTGATTGGGTGAAAAATGATGTCCATGAACACCCCATAGACTCCAACAACTTTGAATATGTAGATAGGATATTACTATGTAGTAGACTTTTTTAAACAACACTTCGATACACTCACATGAAGGCATATGGGGATCACTTTAGGGTGGAAGATTCAAAAAACCTTTTGTTGTCCACATATGATAATGGCATTACCTCGGTTTTTGATATGCCATCTATTGATACTAGAGATGTTTCCATGAATTATGTTGGAGTATTAAAAATATCTTCAAACTTGATTATGGTCCAGTGCAAACACCTATGATTCTTGTCATGTGTGAGTGGATCAAATGAAAGGACAATTGAGGTAACCCCACTTTATGTACGAGATGATGTAGAATTCCTCATAGTAAATTTTTGCCATAAGTTGCCATTATTATCGAAGCCCTTCATTTTTCCTTCTCAAGCTACACAAGTGTTTTTTTTATGGCATTAAGAAGCCTTGTTAGGAACAAAAATTTGTGAAAGGAAGCATGATTTAGGAGAAAGGTGGTAGAAACAGAAGATGTGTTCATTACAACAACCATGGAAACAAATGCTTTAAGTGCTTTAAAAGGATTTCCCCCACTACCAAGATTAGCTTCATTAATAGGAGCCACAAAGTTATCCAAGAAGGACAATCTTTTAACACTAACAAGGTTTTAGGGCTATTTTCCATGTTGCATGTCTTGGGTAAATCTTGGAAATTGCATTACATTACATGCAAAATTTGGCACTTTTTACAATTGTTATATGGTGTTTTTATTCTTCATTCTTGGGTATATTAAATTTCGTTTTGGAATCAATGAACACATTGTAAGATTTGAAATTTTTTCATCAATTTGATGTTATTTTTTACGATGTATTGGCCAATGGCAATTTTTTGTGTTTTTGACAGATTTTAATGAAAACCTAAATCACAATATGCAAGTAGATGTCAAACTTTTACAAAAGTGGTTATAGAATTCTATACATAATCAACCATCAATGAATCACTACAAATAAGTCACTTTGTATCAATTCCCAAGTTATACTTTTAATTGTTGTCCACATCATGATGTAATAGTTGTATAGTAGTCATTCCCAAGTTTTTATTAAACTTCTTTTTCACATCGACAAATGTTAAATAATTATGTAATGATTTAAATGACACATTGGAAATCCATGCCATATGATCTTCAGTAAGTCGTTTTATAGTTAGGAAAAGTGCCAAGATGTCCATTTAGTAGTAATGACTTGGTCATACATAAGTAACTTTTTAAATCCAATGCCATATCATAGGGTGGGACTCATTTTCCAACAACATATTGAATGTAATAAATAAATAAACAAATAAAATTCCATGACATCATGATAATGTTTTCCACATCATTTCAAGTAGTCAAAATGTAATCATAAATAAAATGCATATTCAATAACTTTAAAAAATGATAGTTCAAGGATCCATGTTGACTTTTATTCTATAACATCCACCCAAAAACCATAACACCATGAAATATGGTGGATGAAAAAAGGATGAAATATATATGTTCTATACTATTTTGATCTATTAGTCATATGAATGATTGATTTATGATTTATATTTATTCCATGTAGATAATGAAGTTATAAAATATGACTTTTGTCATTGATAAAGTCATTTAGGATAGCTAGTCATTCTTTTTTTGGTTACAAAGGACAAAATTTCTACTAGTGTAAACATTTAAATAGACTTTAAAAAATACATGTAGATGAAAATAAATGAAACATTTAATTTTCTTGATTAATGAATGCCATGATCATTTGAAAGTAAGATTTGAAGAAGTTTCAATTTTACTTTTTTGCACTTAGGTGTTCAACATATGAGTTTTTGAAATGCATTTTTCACATACTATATTTTTTGTGGATTTGATCTTATTTTCACGCATGAACATTAATGTCAAAAGACACAATATCTTGTAATTAAAAACACATAATGTGGTCATCTTACATTTCTATAAAAGTTGGGGGGTGAAGGTCCGTAACATTTTTATTAAAAAAATCAGTTAAAAAAAATATTAGGCCCACAAAAAATCTTGAATTTTTTGTACAATAAACAAGGCTCTTGAAAATACATTAAAACATGTTTTTGCTTTATGAATAAGTTTACATAATCTATTGGCCAATTTTATTGTATTCAATATATATATGTATACATACATACATACATGATATATAGGATATTTTTAATATTGATATTATAATTAAGTATCAAAATAATATACTCTAGACATAAAGTGTACATAGAAAAAACAAAAAATGAACCTCTCCATATTATGCTAGAATAACACCATTGATCTTGAAAACTCACCAAAATAATTTTCCATTAAAAAGTTTTTCTAATTGTTGGATGCACTCCATAGTGTTAGTTCATCATTGGGTATACCTTTCCAAGGTGTTAGATTGGCATTGTTTGATCCTATTTAAAAATCTTGTTAAGAAAAAAAGATAGATCAATAAACATACATGCAATTCGACATGACTGGAGAGCATGTGTAGATAAGTCAAGATGACAAAATAGGCAAAACAATATGACAATGTAGGCAAATCAATATGGCAACATATCGTTATGACAACACAGTGTAGTCGACTTGTGGCCAATCGATTTGCTAGATAATTAAGTAGTTATAACCGTTTTGCAAGGAGTATAAAAGATATTTTGATTGACTAGGGGGGTTCTGATGGTGATTATTTGTTTGTTGTTGTTGATATTAGAAAGAAATAGCAAACATAGAAGTGATGAGAGGAAGAAAAGGGGAAAGACAGTGTAGAGCTTCGTGGTTTTATGAAATGGAAAAAGATGTTCTTTCTTCAATTCTATTGTGTTTAACACTATATGTGAACTTCATTGAATTAATCTCTTGAATTGGAATGGATTGAATGTTGTCTTAATTAATTTGTTTACATAGTACTCATTCTAATGGAGTAGGACAAGGACCTAGTATATATATATATATATATAATTTATTTATTCATGGAATATCATATTTAACACCTGCAAAATTATATCACTAACAAATTTCAACAAAATTTTCACAAATTTCAAATTATGTTAACTTATAATCAATGTGACATAAATAGTCCCATGTTTTGATTTGAAAGTGCTAACAAGGTGAGTTATTTGATTTTTTCTCCAATTCATTGATATATTTCAAAGCATCCTTCAAAACTTTGCTTAGGCCATTTTTCTTCAACAAACCAATTCATGTTATGTGATCAAGCTTGGCTTTTTCAAAGTCAAACTCTTTTTTTTTTTGGCATTGATTACAAGAACCTCTTCAAATTGGTCACTTTTCATTCAACATAATTATTTTTCTTTGAATACAAATTACATTAAAATACCTTCCAATGTATAATCATGGTTTGTTTCAACAATAAAGTGACAATTTTGAACATTACATCAAACTTATTCTTAATAATTTTCAAATTGGTAATAGAAAATGTTTTATTCATGTCCTTCAAGTCGCTAACATTTTAGTTCATTCCTTTTTCATTTTGCTCTAAAACTTTTGAATATTTTGTTTTTTCCTTAAATGGTTTGTTTTATTTTTACCCATATAGAGTTCTTTAGTTTCTCAATTAAAATTAAAAAAACATTATTTGTCTACTTCAATTCTTGTAGCAATTAAATACATGCATATCTATTCCTTTTTTTTAGCTTCATATTGTAATGGATACATGAATGTTCTAAGATAGTCAAGTAAGTTATTGAATGAATGGACTTGCATTATCCATCACCTTTATATGGACCAAAGGCTATGAGAACTTAATGAAATCCTTCACATTTGGATTATGTTTGAAATTAGTTCTTGTCTTGAATTGCATCTAATTATTTCTTTAGGCACTTTTAATTTTTTTGCCCTTATCATAAGATAATTTACATATTTGGAAAATTGAATTAAATTGATGTGTCATATTAGGGTTATTGAAATGGCCTAAATCTCACACCCTATTAACCATTCAATATCACTTGTTTTCACTTAAAATTTATTGGGGCTTATTGCTCTCCCAATTTTCATTTTTTAACAATGTCAATCCATTTTGACGTCATGTGTTTTCAACTTCAACTTTTCAAGAAACACAAAAATAATATCAAAAATTTGTTTGAGACCAAACACCAAACATGGGGTCTCATTTATGTTTGTGAGGTTAAAAATTGGTTTAATCAAATGGACCATGTTAATTCCAATTAGAGTTTGTAAAGTTGACATAAGGTAGTATTTTTTCCTAATTAATAGAACTACGACATCGGCTAGTAAGGACATCTTTCCATTAGGGGGTTGTTATGATAGATTCTATCATAACAACCTTTTTCCATTACATTTTTCTATCTCACTAGGCTCGTTCATTTCATAGCTTTACATTGACCAAATGCAAGGGTTGTGAGAAATGTGAATAAAATTGAGAGTCACCATAAGATGACATTTGTCACCTTTTAAAAATTGAAACCTATGTGTAACCAAAAGATAATTAGAAAATAACTACATTGTCAATTTATTAGCATTCATTCACTAAGAATTTGTAATCCATTGCAAATATGTAATTAAAGTAACTATTGTAATAGGGGCCATGCTAGTGACTTTCCTTTAGGTTGTTATAATCACAAACTTAGCCCAATGGAAAGAAACCCTAAGTAACATATGGGTAAAAGTTTATTAGTTTGATGATATTCCAAAATTTTAGAATCTTTGAAAATAATTATTGGGAGTTAAAAGGACTAATTGTTTATCCCATTGATGCATTCTATTATTCAATGTACACATCTCTAGTACCAGCAACATTTGACAACATAATTTTAAAAGTGGCTCCTCACCCTTGCACATGTTCTTTTGTTATTTTTATCCAAGCAATGTACACATTGATATGATTAGCTTTGTGTTTGACTTGGTGGCTAATTAACTCATTCAACATCAATCATCACCCCTAAAAAATATTGTCATGAATTCCTATGCAAGGAGCATAACAAAAGTTACAATTTAGGGAGTTTATTCTTTGTTTAATTCTAGTTTTATAGTCTTGGAAGTATCCTTCTAGGTCGTTTACTTTGATGGGGATCTTGCTATCGTTGTTGTTGTTGATTTTATTCAACCTTTCATGCAACTTTAGACAAGGTAAATATATTATGTATATCATGGAATTTAACTCTGTTAGCCATGGTCCTGATTATTGCAACCTTAGAGTTCAAAAATGCTTGGTTGGGTATTTCTAGTTGGAAGTCCTCATCTTCTTATGAAACAAACATAGGGTTTTTACTTACAACATCAATGTTAGAATGCTTGTTTTCAGGCCTATGGGGACCAAATTCTTTAAGGTGTACCAAAATTTTGTCACAATGTTACCTTTTTTCCATCTTTTTTACCTAGTCCTTTTTTACCATGTAAAGACACATTTATGCGTGATTATGATGGAATCTAGAATTATAATGGTCTAAAATATAGTCCTTTTAAAAATTTTGACAACTTTTGATTCATTATTTTTTATGAGGATCAAAATATAAAATAAAAAAGATTACAATAAGGACTAGGCCCTTTTCATCCTATGTGGTACACCTTAAAGGATTTTCACCTTGTAAATAATCTTGAAATGAAAATCTTGGAACATGGATATCCATCTCCAAGTTTGCATCATACATTATGGTAAGCCATTTTAAAGGCTTGTGATCTGTCTGTAATAAGAAAAAAGTTTGGTGCAAAAATTACTGAAAATGCATGACACCCCATATGAATGCATAACATTCCCCTTCCATTAGGTGATAATATTCCTATAGAGGAATTAATCCCTTGTTAGTGTATGCAATGACCTGCTCATGTTTACCATTTTTTTGTGATAGGATTGTTCCAACACCCTTCATCAACCAATCCAAAACTACTTGACATTATGGTGTCTAGTGAAAAACCAAGTCCTTCTTGGTCAAATCAAACAATGGTGTAGTTATTTTGGCATACCCATGTATAAAGGATTTGTAATATCCCATAAACCCTAAAAAAAAACACACATTGGTGATAGACAGAAAAATTGGAAAGCATGAAATCACATGTACCTTGGTTGATGTAGTCTAAACCCATGTTGGTTAACCACATGCCTTAAAAAAGTAACCCCCCTTGTTCCAAAACAACATTTTCCTAGGTTTAATTTTAGGTTGACAGATTTTAATTTTTCAAGAACTAACCTTAAGTGTTCCAAATGGTCATTCCAGTCATTGTTGTGGATGTTGACATCATCCACAAAAATCTTAAGGAATTAATTAATCCATTCCTTAAACAATTATGCCATTTTTTGAGAAAAAACATTTGTTGTGTTTTTCAATCCAAATGGCATCACATTCCATTCAAAAAGTCCAAACTTGGTGATCATTACAGTCTTGCGGATATTTTCATCCACCATGTTAATTTGCCCAAACCTTGACTAAAGGTCAAAAGTAAAAAACCATGAGGATTTTCCAAGTTGCATTAACACATCTTTTTATCAATGGCATAGGGAAGGAATCTCGCTTAGTTTGTGAGTTTAAAGGACAGTAGTTGCCACAAAATCTTTGGTTTCCATCCTTCTTTACTAGAAGTGTGACCCTACAAGCATACTCTAACATGTTTTTGCGCATTTTCCCCAATTGAACAAATGCTTGTATTTGTCAATTCACCTTAGTTTCTTCCCAAAAGGATAACCTACAAGGAGTCATTCTATAGGGAGGAAACCCTTGAGTATCAATGGAGTGCTCTCCCAAATTACATGTGCCTAAGTCTCCCTTGTACCATGCAAAAACATCTTGAAACTCTTGCAAAAAGTTAAGTAGTTCTTTGTTTTGTAAATCTATTACCTAGGATTGAATTACATTTTGGAACAAATCTTTGTCCACTGTTTCCATCCCTAGACATATCAATAGATGTATTTGTCAATCCAATAGTTTGCACAAAAAATACAAATTCGAAAACAAAACCTATTGATTACTCATTTTCTTCTACTTCCACCCATTAAATCCAATCTTGATAGTCGTCTTCTTCAATTAGTTGTCCTTCCAATAAATTTTTGTGTTGTTGCAATATCAAATTATCCATCTGTGTTGGAGCTTCCCTTTGTATCAAAGCATCAAACCCCTAGTCCATCAGATTTTCTAGGAATACCTCCTCATTATGCAGGACTATCATTTCATGATCATCATCTACTTCATTATTAGAATCATTCATTTTAGAATCAGAGATGAAATCATCATCTGGATCAATGGGCACAATATCTCTCTATGTAGTTGTTTTGTCAATGACAAACTTCACATCATTTCATCAATCCATTGAAAACTTTGTAAAGATTCTTAATCTTATTCCAATACAAGTTGCAACATGTTGACCACTGTCAACGACAACAATTCCATTGCCATACCTAGACCATTTCATACTTGAATAACACCCTTCTCTACATCAAGTATTGCTCCAATCTTCATCACGAAATCTAGACCCAACATTATGTCATAGATGTATGTGTCTACAATCAAAAAAACAATGTTGCATTGGACATTTCCAACTTTCACAAGGAGATTAGTAATCCTTCCCAAAGCCTTGGTTATGGTACTTAACGTTGTCTTGTAACTTTCTGTCCCATATATTAAATGCATAATGCCTAGTTTTTGCACAATCCCAATTGCCATTATTGACATAGAAGCACTTGTATAAACCAAACTTTCTATCAAACCATTTTGTACTTCAATAATTATGTGTAAAATTTTACCCCTATGATTCATGTTGACACAAACATGTTTGATTGTAGGAAGAATTGGTGGATCAAAGCAAAATAAAATACACCAAAAAAGTAGCCGTCTCCACTTGAATTTTGCACCTTTCATATAACTACCATAAAGTAGTATCAAATTAAGTGAAATTATGTGTCAATAGCATTAGTTGGCTTTATTAAGTTTATAAAAATCTAATTTTAAGAAAATTAAAAACAAATGAATTTTAAAAGTAGACAAAAAATACATTTGAAACCGATTGAAAAATATGTGCTCAAACCTACTTTTTGGTTAGAAAAATTAATGAAATTGATATGTAATAAGTTAGGAAATGAAGATTAACATATGTTTCAACAAGACATTAAAAAAAAAACTATTTTGTTTTTGTAAGAACTTATTTGACACCTACTTGAAAACAAAAGCCCATAGTGAAAAATAGACGTCAAAAACTACTTGTATTTTGAAAAACCTACTTAAAGCCTACTTTTGAGTGAAAGCACGATCAATTAAACACAAAAAGTGGTTATCGTTCATGTAGTCATTTTTTGCACATAAATGCAAGAAATTAGAATCAAAATGTTTTCAATCATTATCAAACCATCATGTTGTTCAATAGTGGGTTTATAGTTTGTTGTATACAAAGTTTAGGAAACTTTCATATAATAAAAGTAGGTTAAAAATATTTTTTAGACATACTAGCCAAAATGTGTTCAAAAATACTTTTACATTAGAAATTTTGATATATTATTACTTTTAAAGTAAAAGTTGAAAGCACCTAAGTATATTTGAGAGTATCAATATCCAAGAAAGTAGAAAAATCCAATATTTCCCTACTTTAAACCTACTTAAATGGACATTAAATATATATATATGTATTTATATATATATATATATGGCATAAAGTCAAATAATATGCCCATATTAATCATTGGAATAAATAATATTTTAAAGTTTATTATATGAAGGTGTATTTTATGGCTACTGTCCATTTATGCAGACAAGTATCACAAAATGTGTAATTGATCATGCTTTCACCTCTTTACAGTTTGAAATATGAAAATCAATGCACATTAGGGCAAACACACATCATATTTAGTCATTGAAATGAAAACATTCAAGATTCCACAATTCTATAATGGGTTTTGTTGTTATTTTAAATCTATTTGTTCTAATTTTGACAAGGTAATCAAGTTGTTCACTTTATCTTGCTTACACCTTGGTGCTATAACAACTTGTGCCACATGTTGCACTTTTTCATCCTTATGCTTCCTTGTTAGCTTCACTAACCCTTCTAGATATTCCAATTCACCAGGAACAGTCAAAATGGTTTCCAAAAGTGTAAATGATATATCTTACCCCTCAAGAAATGGGTTAAAAATTTGGACTTGGTAGTGATTAGCTCATTTCCAAATATTTTTAGTGCTGCAATGTCCTCCTCATGAAGTTCTTTTTCATTCTTGTCAATATCTGGTGTAACAATTGGATTCCTCCTCCTTGGAATTTTAGTTCATGAAATATTATTCTTCATTCCACACAACCGGTTCAATTCTACTAAGGTGGCATTTGCATCATTGACTAAAACCTCTAAAACATTTGTAGAAGTAGTAAGTCCCTTTCCATTCTTTTTCTAGCAAAGTTCCCCAGTATGCCCCAAACCAAAATAGTAGGAACATTTTAATCTACAATTCTCTATTTTGTTCCCCCCTTCACATTTGCCACATTTTGGTCTATTAGAAAGTTTTGAACACATAGATGCATTGTGGCCCACCATGTTGCATAATTGACATACATATGAGCTCCCTAGATTTTTTATTAGAATTATCTCTTTGCCATGCTATTTGATCCCTTTAAAAAATTAATCAATGTCTTATTGAGAGTGTGATCTGCCGCTTTGTTGAAGTATTTCCTTCATTAGATTCTCCATCCCTTTTATCCTTTAAAGGTTCATAAGGGGTCTCCCATATTTCTCCAAGCACTTTTTCAACCTCAATGGTTGTTACCAACAACTCATCCATGTTAGCATATGTACGCACCACACAAAATTTCCTAATTTTTGGCCTAAGATGAACTAGAAACCTTATTATTTTTTCTACATAAATTTTTTTCCCCCTCACAAACAATCACTCCAACCTATCATAGTATAGTTGAACTCGTTGTCTCAGTTCTTGCCTAATGGCATCCATTTTCACTTTCAACTCCTCCCATCATACACCCCATTTTTTTTCCATCATTATAATTTGTAAAGTTTGCCAATCAAGAGGTGCAGAATTTAAACTTCTATACCAATCTTTTGTTTTACCCTGGAGGTTAAGCCTGGTGATCTTGAATAGTTTGTCCTCATCATATTCTTGAATCTTTGCTACCATTTGTAATATTTCATCCTGATAAAAAACATCCTTTAAATCCTTCCCCCAAAACAATTCATCATATGGTTTTTTTTCATGTCCATTAATGATAACATCCTACGCATTCATAGAATATTTATTGGGGAACATAAGCCAAGGTGTAGCGCAGTCTAATAGTGCATCTGTTTTGGGTACAAAGGGCCAAAGGTTCAAATCCTGTCCTTTTGGGAGTCATCATTTGTGACTAACCCAAAACAAACCTTTTATAATGGATATATATGTCTCAAGTCATCAGCTTTAGGTACTTCCTTTTTATTTTCTGATCTAATAAACTTGATTCTAGTGTCTTTTATTCTAATGTTAAAACTAATGTCATTTTTGCCAACAAATTCCCACCCCAACTTGCCATAAAGATATATGGAAAACATCTTGTTTGAAAACACTATCCTAACGAGTTTATCTCCAACATGTAATTTTTGGTCAAGGTCATGCTTATAGAATTGGATAAAATGAGATTCTAATTCTACTTCTAGGGATCTAGATATCTCATAACCTAGGAACAAAAACAGATAATTCTCTAGTGATTTTCTATTGTTCAATGATCTCCAAAAGGCCACAAAATGGTGTAGAAGAATCTGGTTTCTTGGATCTGAATGATTATCCACTACCTTCCATCTCATCCTACCCTTGTCCTGATCCAAATTGTAGGCTTCATGAAAAATCTAGAGTGCATGATTCCAATTGCCAAATCCCCAAAGCCACATGAAGATCAAAACCCTATTATAATCAAAGATGTAAATCCAATGATTCTAACAATCACAGAACCAACATTAGGTTCCTTGGGAAATGTAATTTCATCACAAGATAAAATTCCCATCTAGTTTGTAAAAGTCATGATCATTTACCGGACATAATTTGCCCTTATCACCATCATGCATTTCTCATTCAAAGAATTCCTAATGTTCACCGTTAATCACAGGAACAAGGTTCTGAAATTCAATTGGAAAAATTGAGAAGGACTGCTCATTTGAGTTGTCTAATTGCCATCAAAGTTGGAGTCAGTTTTCCCCATACAATCTCCAACACACCATACATGAAGAGGGTCTAGATGCTTTTACTCTGAGGATCTTGTTTCCTGCTTAAAACAACTATTTTATTCTAGGTATGAAGAAATGCGCAAAATGATCAAGTGAACTTACATAATGAGGTATCTAGATGTCTTTTACTCTAGGGAAATGTCTAGTTCTCTCAATCAGATGGCTAACACTCCTATGCAAGATAGGTGGAGAAATAGAACTGCTGCTGAAACTGTGAACATGTTCGCCACTCACATGGCCCATCCTACATTCTTACCCAGACCTGAACTTTGGATGTAAAACCATTATTTGTAATTTTGATAGCAATGTCTCCTATTTGAGCTTTTGTTGGATTGAATCCTATCACAAACAGAACAGTAAACCCGACAGCCTTCAAAATTACTAACCCTATTTGAAGCACATCAATACTAGCTCAATTATTGAAACTTCTAACTATCTATTGGTCATGAACTGTTTGGAGATCAAAACTTCTAACTATTTATTGGTCATGAATTGTTTGGAGATCAGTGACAACTTCTTCATCATTGGAACTGGACATAACTATGATTTATGAAACATATTTCATCTAAATAATCTCATTTTTGTCACAACTAGTTTTAATACCAAAAGAAAGGGTAATCGGATTTCTACTAAATAGACATTGTGCTACATTACAAAAAAGAAAGAAATTGAATCAAGGTCTTATGTATTTCAAACTCCTTGATTCCTTACACTAACTACTTGTTACTTGTTAGAATAAAATGTCAAAAACTTAGGTGGATCAAAATCCATCCAGATTCCTTTTCAGTGAATGACCACATGGTTTTTAATGGCAAGCTCTCATTCCCAACATTAATAGAAAACCCCTGGAGTTTTCACAAGATCAAGATTTCAACCTAGTCCCATATCCATGAAATATCCCAATTGCAGCCCAAATTTCAGAATGAAACTCTCTTGAAATCCCTTGTCGGAGTGCCAACAAAGGTACTCACTCCCTTAACTTAGCCTCTCTTAAACATTGCCATCAAAAACCCCTCAAGGAATCCCTATGATTCTACATCATCTCCACCACCAGTCCATGAACATTTCTAAAACCCTAGTCCTACTAAGCAGTGGAAGAAATTGGAAGACCGGGCTCACAACACAAGCATTCTTCTCATGAGTGCCTCTTGAAAAAAAAAACCAACAAAATATTAAAACCACAACACTAGCAAACTCCCTGCCAATTTAGCTTTGGTTCTCTGTGTCCTTCTTGCACCGAAATCAGCTCTTAAATAGCCCATGCTCCATCCATCACCAAATCTCCATAGCCAATCTTAAAACCGCTCCATGAAGAACCAAAAAAAAATGTTGATAAGCCGGTAAGCTCATAATAAACATACCATACTGAATTCCTGCAATTTAGCTCCTCCTATGAATGCACGTATCAGAGACATAAAACAATACAAACAAAAACACGAAACACACGATATTGCGTGATTACTGTAGCCATCCAATGCCGAATGAAGTCTGCCACCTTTTTCCTTTCTTTCACTTTAGGGTTTCTTTTAGGTCACACCAAGACTTTATTCTAATGGTTGATGTACCAAGTGACCAGTTATGATTAGGTTGAGCTGATGGTGAATTGAACTCACAACCATGTCCCCAGAGGGCATGACTCACAACCACTTGGGCTATTTGACTTCATGCTGGTTAACTATGACTATTGAAATATTTTCATAGTAGAACACTCACTCATGTATGTACAATGAATTCACTTCAAGTTGTCTACTTGTTTAGTTGCAATTGTGTTTGTATTTTGCACTCCATCTTCATTACCAATACATTTTCAGCTACAAATTGTCCTGTGGTGTAGATGTTCAGATGCAAGGGATGTTTTGCCTTCTGCATTTGATCTCACCCAATTGTTGAACAACTTTGATCAAACTTAAGAGAAACATGACAGAGCAGTTATCACAAGAACATGTCATGTTATAAAATACTTTTGTTTGGCAATAAGGAAAGAGGCAATTTGGTTCTGAAACAAACATTCAATATTCAGGGGCAAATCTCTGTACTGGAAATGGGCAAAACGAAGGTTTACACCTTTTGGCTACTGTCAAATTTTGGTCATGTCCACAACTCATGAGTCATATTCGATGATGCCAATTTGTTTTTGTCACATATTGGCAGATTTTAACCTGGATTTTGAGTGAATACCTTACTACCAGGGTTTTTTTTTGTGGCAGAATTTTGGTACTTGGTGACAAATGCTATTAGGAAAAATTTGGAAATTTTCGTTTTTTAAAGTGTAAATTCAACTAATTTTGCTAAAACAAATTGCCAAACATTCAAAACCACAAAATTGTAAAGCAAAACCCTGCCTACTACCTTGGCAGCTTTGGCACTAAATTATATTATTCCAGAAATTTTGAAATGCTAATTTTTTTCCCAATTAAAAGAGTATGAAGAAACTATGGAATTTTCAAGAATATTCTATTTGTTTAAATGAAAAATGAAATAATTAATCAACATAAATATGTCAAGGCTGCAAAGTGACTATGGTACTGGCACCTGGATTATTATCATTATGTCCAATGCATTTTTTTTTAAGAGAGATTTGTTGGCAGAAGTACCGCCTTGTACACTTGGTAAACGTAAGTTGTTTGTCCATGGGCACGCAAGATGTTGACAAGTTTCAGAAAGCCATCGGCTGGTCCTGGGCAGATCACATTAAAAATTTCTACCCCAGAAGACAGTATTTTGGGCAGCCGAAAGAAGGTTGTGTGCATATGGAAAACCAAACTGCACTTACACCATTTGCACAAAATAAGAAAGAAGCGGCCATGGGACTCAAAACAGTGAGCCACTGTTTTAGACTGCGTGCAGCAAGGAGTCGGGAATGTGCGCCATGACTTCAAACTCCTGACATTGCATGATTACAAGCAGGAATATCACTTTGGAAAATGCATGGCTAGTTTGACTTTCCAAGGCTACACGCCATTCTGTACATGGCACTCATGCTCTCTTGTTTTTCATTTAAATTATGCTATGTGCCCTACAAGGTAAATGTCTCTCAGTCAAACTTAAGTTTACAAAATAAAGCGAGAGACTATTTAACTATTACATCCTGCGCTAATCAAAAAGTCATTTCCTGTGATAGACCCTCTTAGGGAGCACTGCATAGCCTTCACATTTACAGGCCCAAACTGAGTTTCACAATAGGTAGTGTGACATCTATACTTCATCCACAACCCAGTGTACAGGCCCTTTTTTCTGCTGTGAATCAATAGTGGACATGCTATTAGCATCCAACTTTGTTAAGTTCACCTGTACTTTGATTGTTGTTCTCTTCACGTACCAATAATGGCGAAAGATCCACCTAGGTGGGCTCAAAGTTCTTGCGCACATCTTGTATTTTATGGACTAGCAACTGGGGAGCGTGCACAAGTGAACCAGACATAACCATCCATTGTGAGAATTGAGATGCCCTCTTTTCATCTATGCAGAGAGTGCATGGTGATGAAATCTTCATCCAAGCAGCCAAAGGTGACAAAATCATGTGGCCAATGAGAGCCCAAGTTATACTTGTGCTAACTCCTAGGTTGTAACTCACAACTTGACAGCCGATCAGAGCATCAAGAAGACTCTCATGAGTACGGTTATCGAATAGTATCCGGCAAGAGGCCATCAGTTACTGCATATAATCAAGCTGTGAAGGCGGCAAGATTATATGCCGTAACTGGTGGCTTCAAGTCTGTTACTAGACATAATCGATTTTCCAGGAGCAGCAGTTATGGTGGAGAGCCAATGGTGTGTCAGCACGGGACAGGAGTTACAATGGGGAGCCAATAGCATATTAGTTAGGGCCCTGAAAAGGTAGATACTAGGTATTTGTCTTCTTGGTGTTTCAAGAGGCTTGAGCACAATGGCCACACAATTAGGCCTTAAAGCTGCAGGGCCCATGTGCCCTTCACATGTGAAAGACTGCTGCAAGGACATCGTCCCTTCACATTGAAAGACTAACCACTAAAATGCCCTTTACAATTTGAAGGCTCTTCGAAGGTTGGTCCTTCATGAAAGCAAACAAAGAAGCATGGCCTTCCTTTGGAAATATACTAGTCCCTAAATGCGGGATAAGACAAAAATGCTTTTTTAGAAAAAATTCAAATGGATATGGGTGATACATTTTTAAATATTTTTTAGTTTTATTTTTGTGGTTGTATGGGGCTTTTCTGGGAGCTTTCATATCTGGAATTTCTACAAAGATTTGAATAAAATTCTGATAAATAAGTGCATGCATTGGACCTCTAGCTAGTTATTTGGAGAATCCAGCTCCCTACACTTGGGATTGCACCAATGAGAGTTATGGGAATCATGGGTGAGTAGCAAGAGGCTAACTCTCAAAACTCAGTTATCACTTAACTCAAGAGTTCTAGCATTGGGATCCCTTTGGAGTTGCCACTCTATTTCAAGGATCTTCATATTCACATTTTAAAATTGGAAGGTTTATTCTTATTCGAGAAACCACGTTTTAGCTTGAATTTTATTTTATGAGTACCTTATTTGGTCATTGTGAGTGTCATATTAAAATGCATGCATTATTGTCATACAAAAAATCTTTATTTGGTTAGCGAAACTTTGGCTCCAACTTTGGGTAGCACTTGTTGAGAGCTCAATCTAATTTTGGTATATCATCACTGCTTGCTTGATTTTCAATGATATTTTTATGAATTGTAATCACATTTGTGGATGAGTAAATTGGATCAAATTCCTAAGAAAGGCTTTGAATAGAGATAAAATGATTGTGAAAAGGGCTTGGGCTCTTAAGGATTGAAGGCTGATCAAAAGTTACTTAATTTCTAAGCCTTTTTAAAAAATCAATGAATACATAAGAAAAAGCTACATATCTTGTAGAAGCTGTATTTTTTTCAAGCATTGAAAACATGTACTAGCATCTACATATCTTCAAGGACCCTCCTCTCTTTCGCATCTTTTAGAAGAAAGTATATTCGCTCACAGTCCAGAAGTTGGAGCAAGCCCCACAAGTGATAATGCATGCTAAAACATCACATCAACACTAATGCACATCAAGTATTAAATAACCTCTCCTTATATTCTTATAAAATTATATGAAATTTATTTTTTCAACAAGTGCCCTTCAAATTGAATGATTCAACAAAATGTTGCCTTTCACATCTGAAGGGTCCGACAATTTTTTGCCCTTGAGCCACTGTTAAAGGGCTAGACACCATTGAAGGGGATTGAAAGCATCAAATTTAATGCCTGCACGGAATCACTCTGCTCACACCAAAATAAAAAGGAAGAAAAGAGCTGCAATTGTGATATTGCTTATATATTCATAAAGCATTTTTAAAAAATACTTTTGTGTTTTAAGTGGGCTTAATACCGTGAACTTGCCCCCCACCACGTTCATCAAACAGAGTGTAACCCACTCTCCAGGCTGGAAGAGTGAGTTAACTTCCTTCCTTTTTTTCAAAATGCTTTATACAAGAGAAGGGACCCCTTCCTTGCTTCACATGTTCCCACCCCTTTCATTGGGGATCTGCCCTTGGTCACAGCGGCTCAAACCTGTGAAGCCCCTCAACACGATGCCTACACGAAACTAGATATGTTCGTTAAACTTGAAATGATCAGGTCGTTGATTGAAGAGACTCAATTTTCTTCCGTTCGATTGTCCCAGATTAATATCTGGCGACGATACGTAATGTGGCGATCCTGAGACCCGGTTTTGGGGACGCCATTTCACTTTCTCACCTCACTCACTCGATCGAGATCCCGGAACAACTCACGTGACTATCAGACATCGTCGCTTCGCCCTTTGTTTGCGGACCGCGTCTTGAATTTGACAGCTACAAAAACTCCTGGAGTCGCGGGGGGCACAACGGGCCGGTTACTGGAAGCTCCTTCGTCAGTTAATGCGGAAGCCTATCAGGATGTGTCACACAATGGACAAGAAGTCCGTCATTGACGAGAAACGAGGTACCTAGTCGCTGGAAAGTGGACAAGAAATTCAGTTATCGACGAGAAACGACGGACCTGGTTGCTGGAAAGTTGACAAGGAATCAGTCATCGACGAGAAACGAGGTACTTAGTCGCTGGAAAGTGGACGAGAAATTTAGTCATCGACGAGAAACGAGATACATAATCGCTGGAAAGTGGACGAGAAACGAGATACCTGGTCGCTGGAACGTTAATGAGGAATCATCATCGACGAGAAACGAGATGACTAATCGCTGGAAAGTGGAGGAGAAACTTAGTCATCGACGAGAAACGAGATACCCGGTCGCTGGAAAGTTGACGAGGAATCAGTGATCAACGAGAAATGAGGTATCTAGTCGCTGGACAGTGGACGAGAAAGCCGACCGTCGTCGAAAACTGTGACCGGCCGATTGGGCTCCCGCGCTGGAAAACTGCGTGGTCTGGCGCGCTACGGGCGTCTGCGCGTTGCGCTGGTGCGGCTGTCGATGCTCTCGCTCCACAAGGTCATCCACTGGATACCATCATCATCGTTTTGCATTTCAGGCGTGCTTCTTAGACCAATGCGCTGCATCTGTATTCTCTCTGCCGCATTCGCGCATTTGAATTTTTTGCCTTCAATCTGAGTTTTTTCTCTTTTTTTCCAGCCTCAAAATGTAGATTCGTCGAGTCTGCTTTTTTTTGAGGCGTCGAAGGTTGTCAAGGCTTTGGAGGGCCCCGGCGAGTAAATTATTTCGATAACTCTTGTCGTCTTCTCCTGTCGGGATTCAACATTGCCATCTAAAGAGGGCGATCAGGTAGAGACGGAGCTCGCGAGTTCGTGGACTTTTGTTTTGAGTGAATTTATTGTCCCTAACCCTTCGAACCTGGTTTCTCCAGTATCTGTGTAATTCGGTTGACGCATTCTTGACGAAGAATATGTTCACGGGAATTTTGAAACTTAAAGAAACTCCTCAACGTCAGGTATGCGTCTACATCTTCAGTTTTGCATTTATAGGTGCTAGATCTGCTTTTCTCGCGTAGACAATTTGTTTGGAAATTGTCCGATTTCCCGGACCTTCTTTTGTTGGTTTATTTTTGCTCTGCAATCGGTATCTAGTCATTATCCCGGCGACAAATCACGGTGCTTACCGTCTGCAGGCTGACTGCTTAGTCATCGGTCTAGCGGAGCACGACCGGCAACCTCGTCCTCCGACTATTTTATTCGCTTCTCACTCTTTCTTTTAGGTAGAAATTTTGTTATTCTTCTTTTTTTGTTCCCTCCACCTGAGTCATCTGTCTACGCATTGTATCCGGGAGCTCATCTCCTGGATTTTCTAGTGAAATTGTGCTATTGCCGCATCAGCACCTTCTATTATCTTCCTCATCAAAAAGCGATACGATCATAGCACTAACAATTGTGGGGATATGAGCGCAAGTCCAACTGTTTGCAAGCCTGCTTCTACTCTATACGTTATGGACATCGGTCGACGCTACCGCACACTCCAAGAATTCCTTCTTAATTATCTTGGAAAGCTGGCTTGCTAGCCCTGGTTCCGTATCTGGGCACACTTACATTACCAGTAATCACAAGTCCTGTTTCTAGAGTAGATTTTCTTTGAACTGCTGCTTTTCACAATAATAACTCCAAATCCAATCACTTTGGGCGTGCTGGGATTGCAGTCTTCACTTGATGAAGGGAATTCTTAGCTTACACCTTGATTGAGGACCCAGAATAATCCTGTTGCCTAATTCGGGAATGTTGTCATGGTGGCCTGCAGACAGAAACAGAGCGTGTACAAGTATTACACATTCATGTGGAGGCATTTTTGCAGATGGTATTTGAGGTTCACATTGTGTGACAATGGGGAAAGGCATACTATCATGAGAGTAAAATTTCATGTACAGACTCCTTATTAACCTAGACCAGCACTTGGATGCTCAGAGGCAGCAGCACTACAGAAACTTCATGGCTTTCATCAAATTGGAGAAGGCCTAGGAGATACCACACAACATTCGTATGCCCCTCAGTTGATACCACAGACTCATCAGATGTCACAGTTTCACTGGGGTTGTTGACAAACCCAAAAGTCAATTCACTCGGTCCTGCTTCAAGCTACTTTCAGTACAATAAGAGGGTATTTGAGAATCTGAACATTTTAGCCCTAAGAAATGCAGCGCTCATCAGGAGTGCCATCTTCACACAGACCACCTAGGCCACCTTACACAAACACAGCATCACAGATGGGGTCAATCCTCAGGGATAAAAGCTACTTCAGAGATATGGAAAAGGGAGATAAGCTCCAGTGCAGGTTCCAGGAGGAGTGGGCAATCCACTTGATTCCAGTTGTCCTATTGATCTGCATTTTCATTCTCTACATTTGCTCATCTTTACCATTTGAGGGTGAGTTTGAAAAGAAACTTCCATCCCTATCTCCACTTACTTGAACTTAATTGTTGAAAGCCTCCTCTTTAAATTCAATTGTCAATGTCATGCTAGTAGTAATCAGATTGCCCTGCAGTAATAGTATCCATACATTCCAGATTTCTAAATTCTAAATATAGTTTTTTTTTGTTGCAAAGTTCAATACTACTATTGGGCTTTGAAGAGAGCTATAGTTTTTGAAGCAATGAATAAGCTCAGGGTTTGATGTGAACAGCACATGAAATACAAGGTAATGATGCAAGTCATATCATCGCAGAAAAGTCAGCAAAGTCAGAAAGGCACTTGCAAGAGGCGAGCATGTTGCAAGTGGCAGAAGAATACTCATTTAATGAACATCAAAATACTACTAGCATTGATGTGGAGCAGCAAAAATTGAACTTGCCAATAGTGCCACAAATGCTGCTCAGAGGTGCTGCCAATTGAGAGCACATATACCAGAGGACATTGCTGAAGACCTCAGACCATAAGTTCTCCTTCCAGCTGGAGTTCCATCATAAAAGGCCAATGGACCAAAACACCCATTGTTTACTTGTCCAATTGTCCAGGAATTTGATGGCTTCACCCTTCTCAATTCTGTCATCCAGTGCTAATAGATTATTTCCTGGATCCAAGCTGAAGTAAAAAAGGGGTAGGGAATTACCAGCATTCTCAAGGGACAAATTAGTGCTCACTTGATGTAGTCTTGATAAAGCAATGTTTTTCACTGATTAATTTAAGTTGCAGTCTCTTGTAGCTGTGGCAGGCCATTCGCTCTAATACAGGTCAGTGCCCAAAAGTTACAAGCCATGTTCTACACAAATCCCAGTTCTAAGGACTTCAGAGACCCATAATAATCCAAGCACCCATTTGAGAATCCTAATTCAGCTCGGTACATATAGAAATTATTGTCTGTACAGATTTGTACACAGTGACACTGCCACTTTGACAAGTCTAACCTCATCCTCTACGTGGTTTCTTTGACACTGCAGAGAATTGAACATTTCATCAATGATCATAGATAGAGGAATTTCACTGGTTCAAGTATGAACCTGGATGCAGATGTGAGAGCTGATCACTCCGATCCATGGCAGGCTCTTTCTGCAGCAAAGATGTACAGTAAAAGAGACCACCATTTCAAGTCAGAAAATTGTCTGCCTATGTTCAGCAGGGAAAACTAGAGCAAAACTTGGACAGTAGCCAAAGTATTAACATGCAGTGACAGGAAGACTCAGCCATGATGATGCTAGCTAAGAAAAACATAAACAAGATGGAGATGACCAAGAAAGAAGAAAAACTGATAAAAAATTGCAAAATGAACCAAAAAAGGAAGGTGGAAGAAACAACAAAGGCACATTCAAGAGCATGATCTTTTGAAGTGGGCTTTGAAAAACTTACCACTCCCTGTTAAGAATCCCTTGAAATAATCATTTTGAACATTGCAGCAATAACAAACATATATCTTTCTTTGTTAATCAAACCTCTTGTTAAATCTAATAGCTTTGATGAGTAAACTTTTCTCTTAAGCTTGTCATTTGAGTTATGAAGAACTCTTTTGAGCTACAAAGCTTTAAGAAGCTATGAAGTTGACTGTTGACACTCCAAATTTGTCAGAATCAAATACAGGAATCCACAACAAAAGGTTTACAAAATTTGAGAATATCTGCATGTTTTTGCTGAGAAGACTAATCAAAAGTGTCGATGTTCAAGCCTTTTTGAATCTTTCATTATTGCTAAATCCCATAACTTGCAAGAGAAGCCAAAAGAAGTACAAAATTATGCTCACAAATAATCTAGGGACATGGTACTTGAAGAAACTGGGATGGAAATCTTTTCAAATCTCTTCAGCTTTTCAGAAAGTATGGTACAAGATGCTTGTCACTGCAGCCCCAAATCTTACCACATGCAACCCGTTGAAAAAAAAAAGGTGATGTTCAGCATCCACCATATACTGTCATCCCACAAATCCTGAGTGTCAAAATGGTTACTGATAAAAACAAAAGCTTCCTGGATGGATATGAATGAAAGAAACAAATAATGTGCTTGGCACAATCTCTCTGTCCTATAGTTTGTAAACAAAATCTTTTGGAAGCATATGATGACTTACCTTGCACTGATAATGAAAGAGAAGGAGCTGGGAAAGGGCATTGATTTAAGAGAATGACTAAAGAGAGAAATTCCATCAAAACATATGGGGTATTGTCTCTGTTCCAGCCACACCAAAACAAGCATGACAAGAATAACGGTTTTAACCTTGTATAACTCACAAAGGATCAGACCATCACATTCACCATGAAGAGCAGTGACTAAGCGCCATTACTCACCAATAACTTCATCGGCTCCCAACAGTGGGTGTAGGCAAGTACATAGTAATCTGCTCAAAACTTAAAGCAAACAATTGTGCAAAAATCTGTGTTCTGAGTCTCTGTTGCATTCCAGGACACAACAGGTAGCTTCAATCATAGCTACCACTCAAGAGCCAAAGCCAAAAGTCAAAAGTATCCTGATTCAAAATGCAACAAGCTTAGAGAAATATGAAATCCAGGTTTTTCCACTGTCTGATTCTCTACCAATTATATACATATAGAATCTTGATAGCAGGTCTACGTCATGTAAGTATGAGTCATGAAGTTGTCAATGCGTACCAAGAGTCTCTGGCCGCCCATGCACCACATACCATTGCTGGCTGCACAGTTCACAATACAATCCACAAGAATCTGTGAACTGGAGACAATGATGAACTCAGCTAGAAAGGAAGACACATTTGTCTACAAAGGAATTAGGCTTCGAGAGCTTTCTCTCTCTATTCTAAACCCTAACTCACAGCCCCTCTCCAACCCTCCTCAGCACACTTGCTTCATGAAAATATATTTCACCTTTGAAGCCAAGCAACTTCAAGGAATCCAACCTAACAAAGTCTATCTTTTCCTTCCCATCCATCTGAAGACAACCAGTCTTTTCTATGCTGTTCTTTGCGCACCATCTTTCCATTCCTCAAACACACCAAACTGCCAGCAAGTGCTTCAAATTGCTTGTGGCTGCTGTACTGAAATCCTAGGATCTCCCACGCTCTGTGTCATCTGTACCACATTCTCTTGCAATTTGGGCCTTGGCATTGCTGTTTCATAGGGCTGCAGAAGTGTCAATACATGGAGCTCTGGAATAGGGTGCTGCTGATTCACATGAAGAGAAAAAGGATGAACAAGATAAAAGTTATGTAGGAAGCTCAGAGTAGGCAGGCCGGCGTCCAAACACTTAAGGTAAGGTTTGCTTGCCGTTTTTGCAGGTGGGCCCATTGTTTATGATGTCCAAAGAGCAGATGGAGCCTCCCTTATGGCGCATCTGCTGCATTCAAAATTAACAAAAAAAACAGACTAGAGGCGAGAAAATTACGACCCCTCGAAGTATTGGGCGAGAGGGTAGTTGTTCTTACAGGAAATTCTCGACCGAACATCATAACCTATTTTCAAACCCCTCAAAATATCTTTAAATATTATTTTGTTGCTTTTAGAGTTAAAAGATGATTTGTAGAGCTTAAGATGACAATTTCAGAGCGGTTTAAATTGCTCAATTTGAACCAAAAATTTTGAGAAAGTTATGCACTGATGAAGTAGGAGGGTCAAAATGAAGAAAAATGAAAAAAAGTTTTTTTTTTTAAACTGCTTTTTTGGGCTGCTACTTCGGCTTTGCATTGGAAAGGAGAGTTCATAAGGTGCTCCTATCACATTTTTAATCACTCAAAATGGAGAAGAATTGAGAAAGGTCTGTCAAAATTGTTCGACTATAGGCTAGTGTTTTGGTGACAGGCCTATCTACCCTATACCATCTGCTAAAAGTTGACGACATATTTACCGAAATGATTGCTTGGTTAATGGCTTGGACTACAAGAGATTTGGAGTTCCAGAATTTAAACCGGCTGACAAATCAGTTTCAACATTTGTGAAATCTTTTAATATGTTTACAAATAGTAGTTATCATCTTGCTTTACAATTCATTTTGATATGAATGCATTTGAATTATTAGGTAATGAAAATCAGTAAAACTGTGAAGTAACCAATATGGGTACCAAAGAATAGATTTCAGCTTCCCCAAAAATTGTATCCATAAGTGGCTAGAAGTACTAATTTTTATCCCAAATACAATACAAATCTGCAGTCTCATAATAAAACCAAAATTTTAAAAAATACATATTTCAACTAACAAAACCTATAGAAACACAACAATTTTAACTGTGTATTTCAAATAAGGAACTTTGTCATATAAAACCATAACTTAAAAATAGAATAAAAATAGACATATTCAAGCAATTAGATATACGCATATAAAATCATAATGCAAAACAGAAAATAGAATTGTAAAACAATTTCTTCTTCCTATTCTTGAATCTTCATATCTTGGCTTTTGTTCTACAAGTATTTTCAAACTCCCACAAATGTACAATACAATGCAATTTCACATGGGTAGAGAAAATAGTTCCAAATTTCCTTCCAAAATCCAATTTGAATTCAAACAATAAGTTCTATTTATAACTATTCCTCTTTCTTATTATTACTTATTGTTATGCCTTAACATTATCCCCCTTACTTTGGATTCAGTCCTCAAAATCCTTGAAGCCTACATACTTAAATTATCTGTTAAAAACTATAACTAGAATTATTACTAAATTTTTACTTTTTCAAATAATTGTTACTCTACCATAGACTATTCTTGGTGTTGTGCCTCTTATTGTTGATTTGCATGTACAAATTATTGAAGCCATGTCTCTCCATTATTATCCCCCTCTTTTGTTGAAAGTTTAACAAAAAAATGCCTTAACATATTCAATAGATTCATGTGCTAACCTTAGTTTGATTTGGTGGTTGAATTGATTGAAAGGGTTCAATTTGCTAATGTACCCTTATTTCTATTGTAGTCAATGTTCTTAATCTTGTGGTTGTGGATTAACTATATAGCTTCTTCCTCAATGTTTGTGACTATACCACCACCTTGTATCTCCTATTGTTATGTAATTTATTATTCCAAAAATTATGGTACTTCATTGATTCATAGATTATAAGACCTAAGGGCATTCCTTGATTACAAAATCACACTCCTTGATCATCTAATTCAAATTTGAAGTGGGGTGAAAGCACATTACATTGACCCCCTTTGGGGTGTCACATTGTACTACTTTCCAAGGATGTGCATGTTTGACTATATCCCACTTCAAACTTTCGGAAGATTTTCATAATATTTTTGCATATTGTGTTAGAATATAACTTAGGCAAGAGATTAAAAAATAAGTTATTTCATTTCATTTTATAAAGTAGGAGATTGGAATATATTTGTGAAAATGAATGTAATGTACATGTGTACTCAAAAACACAAATATATTCCAAAAATAATTTAAATGATTTTTAGTTTTTATGAAAGTTGAAGGTATATTAAACCATGTTTGGATACCATGTGACTATTTTGTAAATTTTCATCTCAAAAAATGAGTTTTCTGAACAAGGATGTCATAAATGTGTGGTAAATTGAAATTTTGATGAAAAATCACGTCCACATAAAAAATGACAAGCATGGCTAGATGGGCCATTTTTTTAATTTCATTCAAATTGATTATTTTAATGACCAATGAAGCCCTAAAGTTAGTGTAGTCAAAACGAGATTGTGGCCCTATTATACCAATGTATATTATAAATATACTCATGAATCTTTCAATATAGATCATGAAAATTATTATAATTATTAAAATAATATTAAATAACATTTTTTTATAAAAAAATTGTTGTAATGCCCAAAAACCAACATTGATACCCAAAATTAAATGTACCATGCTTTTGGAACAATTATACTATATGTAGTATAATACTAAACCCAAAAGTGCCTCAAAGGGGGTCATCGTAGTGTGCTTTCACCTAGTGTGACACATAAAGTTAAGGTAAACATGTTTGTATGCCTTGATCTTCTATAAACACAACTCCTCATTTGCTTTGTGTTTGGCAAACATTTTTCCAAGTTTTCTACCACATATTTGCACCAAATTTCCACCATGTGTCTACTTTTATGGCTTGTAATTCCATAGCCTTCTACTTCATTTTGACTATGGTATAGTTCATCTTCAATTCATCATATTCTTGTAATTTACTTGGAGTAGTACGATTCCAATGTTTTCATCTTTTCCAAAGTTGCTTACAATGGATAGGTCTCATTATGCATAGGTTGATTGGATCCATCACATGTGGCCTTCATATGATTTCAATGCAACCATGCTACATTTCTATCTTTATTTATTCATTCCAAATCCAATTTTAATTACTGAACTTTTGTTTTTCCTAATCCAACATCACAATTTTCAACCTCGTGTTAGTTAGAATAACACATTATGTTGCAATTTTATAAATGCCTCCTTCATCAAAGCCCAATATTTAACATCCTTTTATTTAAATTATTATTGTAACATATTTTTGTTGACCTTCACCTTCCCTAATGCTTGAATGACTTGTATGTCCAAATTGAATCTCCTTTGATATTCCTAAAAGAAATCCATATGTTTTTTATTGATATGTTGTTGCTTACTATCAACTATTATTTATTAGAAGCTTTTTATGCTACCAACTATCGCTTTAGCTATTGAACTTTTTGGACTATCGTATGGAATTATTGACGCATTTGCAACTTGTCAATTTCCACTTGATGTTTAACATTTGGCAACCATGTTGGGGATACATTCCTGAAATGTTAAAGGTGGAATTTGGCAACCTAGTTACCATAAAAAAAAAGATTGCCAAATTAAAAAAGCAATAAGAAAAAAATGAAAACACATGAAAATAAGACTTGTTTATTGTTTGTTTACCATCCTACAACAACTATCGTCCTATAGCAATTACCGTCATGGAACAACTACCATCTTGCACATACCATCATTTACAAACTTGAAAAAAGACCCACAACCGCCTATAGACCTCCGATAGCTACTACCTACTGTTTGCAGCACTTGCAAACCTTTTTGTACTTAATGCCTACCATTTACACTACCTTCAGACCCTTTATGGTTGTTGCCTACCATTTGCAACAATGTTACCTTCCCTACAAACCCCAAATTTCATATTTACCTCCTTGTTGCTACCTTTTAATGGCAACTATCGTCCTATGGCAAAAGGCATTTTCTACTCTAAAGACAAAAAACAAAGAAAGAATATCCTATTACTCTTATAAATTTTTATAAAAGTAAATTTTAAAAAAAAACTATTACATAAAACATAACAAAACATTATGTAACTTTAATGTGTATTACCTTCCCCCACTACCTAACATCCTCCAAGTAGAACAAAAACAATATGATATACTTTCAACCATTTTCCATTGCAAGAATCAAAGTACAAGATATTTCCTTACTTTCCAACTTTATCCCCAATGTCACATACACACTTCTTCCCCAAGAGAACTTTCTTGGCCACATCCAATCTAGAATCATACAAAGGAATGATGCTCAAAGGATAAATAAAGAACCTAAAAAGGATATTCACTAGACAAAGGTTGAGTTTTTAATCTTCCTAAATTTCCTTATCCTTTTAAATCTCTTTATCATCATCCCTTCCACACATATTGTAACAAATGCAAACATTAGACACCATTTTCCAATGGATGGAATTCATCCATAATGTTCATCCACAAATCATAGTTAATTGTTAATTAAGACCTAATTAATTTTTAATCAAGTCCTAGTTAAATCCTAGTTAATTTTAGTTAACTCTAGATTGACTCCTAATTAAGTTTCAATTAACTTTTAATTAAGTTTCAATTAACTCATAATCGACTCTCAATTAGGAAAGTTCTGAAGGAGCTTCCTTATTTGATGCACACATAGAAGCCTCCTTAGAAGCTTCCTTGAACTAGGTCCTCAAGGGGTATAAATAGGGATAGGACCCCTCATTTCTTTTAGCCTATTCAACATTAGTTTTAAGCACGATCTTGCACCATAGCCTTGTCATGTTCTTTTCATATTCATGTTTGCATATGTTAACATAATAAATATATGTTTCCACATTTGTCTTGCACATCTTGTGTTCTTATTTTTGAATCATGTATTCTTGTTTTGTTCCTTGTTTGGAAATTAGACTTAAACCTTTCCTTCAACCTTTATTATCGTGATTCTTTGTGTCCATGGCACATCTTAATTAAGAAAAATCCATCCATCCCTTATCCACTTGGATTAATTAACCTAGATGGCTTCACCCCCTAATAAATAAAAGATGGTAAGTAGGATCTTTACCATTAGTAACTAAATAATTTTAGGATTCCTCTCTAAATGAATTAGATTAACATATTATTTCTAGTAATTATATTATTTTTATTAAAATTCCTCCCAAAATTAGCTTCTAATTATTTTGTCCCATGAAGGTAATTCACTATACTAACGATATTATCGTCAAAAAACACTTTCACTTAAAAAATTTCTTGAGATTATTTTGTCATCTGATGGTGATTACCATCTAGTGACAATACTATCGTTTCCTAACATCCATGGTGTTTAATCAACATAGGACACTTTCTTACCATTAACAATAGGTTTGACAATAATACCGTCACTAGTTTTCCTACAATGGAGAATGTCAACTTCCCTGTTTTTTAACATTCATCACAAGACCTACATAAATGCAAAGTATCTTTGTAGATGATAGGCCACCAATAACGTGCATCCTAAATTTTCCTAATAATAATCTTAGTAGAAAAATGACCTCCTCCTACCCCCTTGTGTAGTTCAATGGGGATGGTAATGGCCTCATTAGGGTCCAAACAACATTTCAATACTTTGTCTTAGTGTAAGTAATACAAGTTACCCTCCAATAACATGAAGTGTAAAGTTTTTAGCGCAATCCTCTTTTTGTACTCCACAAGGTAACTATTAAGGAATACCCCAATGAGAAAATAGGTCCTAACATCAAATAATTAGTCAAGTTGTATAATAAATAAAAGGGCATCTACTATATGGTCAGCAACTCCCTATGGTTATGTGTTGTGAGGGAGAGGAAATAAATCATTTGCCATTGAATGAATATTCCCTTGTTTGTACATGATGGTAAAGTCACATTCCAAAAAAATAGTAACCATTTTGCAATTATGCCAAACAACTATGGTTTGTTGACGAGGTAGGTTAATGCTATGTGGTCCACATACAAGACAAATCTATTGCTAAGGAAATAATGGCAAAATTTATGTAGGGTGTAGACCATGGTTAACGTTTTTCGCTCCATTGTAATGTAATTCTACTCCGTTGAACTCAACAACTATGACGCATGTGCAATAGGCTAATCGCATTTACTATCTAGATTTTGGGCCAACATGGCCCCTACCACCAAGTTAGATGCATCCGTATGTACATGGAATTCCTTTTCCCAATTTGGTGCAATTAAAATGGGAGCCTCCACATATTTCCACTTGATGGTCTCCCACACATCTTGGCACTTTCAAATCCAAATGAACTCCTTTGACTTTCCATATTAGTTTTGTGATCAATGTCATAATGAAGGCAAAGTGTTTCACAAAACACTAGTAGAATTGTGCTAAGTTGTTGAAATCTTGGAAATCATGAGGATTCTTTAGAACAAGGATTTTGACGATCACTTCTACCCTCTTGGGATCCAGTAGCTTCCCCTCCTTTGAAACAATAAACCCTAGTATTATGCTTGAGAATACCATAAAGGCACATTTTTTTGAATTGAAACTTATTTCGTACTCCCGACACTTTTCACATCACTTCCATAATTTGGATACATGTGTATCCAAATCACTATAGACTATGAAATCATCTAAAAAAGTTTCATAAAATCATCCAAATAATCCTTGAAAGTTTTACTCACCGCTCTTTGGTATGTACATGGCACATTTTTAGGCCAAACGGCATTACCACTCAAACAAATTCTCCCCAATCCGTAATGAATGTCATTTTGTAACGGTCCTTAATGGCAATTTGAATTTGATGGTATTTAGAAAAACCATCCAAAAACAAGTACACCTTGTCCAAAACTTCATATGTGAAGGTTAAAGGGTATGGGTCTTTTTGGTGGCAACATTCAACTTCCAAAAACTAATGCATATTCTCATTTATTGTTATTCTTCAATACTACCACAATTGGCAATAGCCAAGTCACTTGCTCCACTAGCTTGATGAAGCCAACCACCAACAACTTGTCAAGGTCTTGTTTAACAACTACCGCATAGTTGAGATTCATGCGGTAACACGTTTGGTGTGAAGGGGGGATGGTAGTGTACATGTCTAGTTCAATTTTGTGCTCCATAATGTGAGGTGGGATCCCTTTGAGTTCTTTGTAATTCCACGTGAACACATATGTAAATTTTCACAACAAATCCTCTGTTACTACCATTATTGTCCCCTCTATATCAATGTTTAACTTGAGGTAATTTGGTTCTTCTATTATCCCCATGTTTATCTTTTGAACTTAAATCCTAGGTCAAAGTCCATGTTGCAATCTTGAAAATCTTTACCTTTTCCATTTCAAGGGTTTCATCCACCACTATTGTCCATGGTTCATGCTTAAATTGAGTCTATGGTTCAGTTACCTCTTGATTAGGAAGGATATTCATCCCAATGGAGAATATGTCTAGTTTAGAGGAAAATATAATTTCCTTTTCCTCATATGTCACCCTTTCCATGAAATTGTAATTGATTACCATTTGTGGTCATCTAATATTGCCATTCAAGTACTTGGAAACAAATATTATTTTGACAATGCCATTACCTTCTATGGTGACCATATTGGTTCCCCAATCATGGATCACTTTGGCATTTCATAACCATGGGTGTCCTAATAGCATGGAGGGCATAGGCACACTAAGCCCCCAAAAATTGTAATCACAAGTATAATTTTTTTGCAATTAATTTTTTTGGTAATGTATGGATATCACATCTTGGATTTTTTTTTCTTGTTTTAAGTATATTTGATTAATTTTTAAAGTTAATTTAATCAATTGTTTTAGAAAATCCAACAAACGATGAAAAACTTAAATGTATGAAATATATTTGTGACAAAATAATACATGTCACAAAGTTTGAAAATTTTGCATATATATTTCAAAACTAAGGTTGTGAATGCAATTCTTGGGTGAATTTTATTATGGTGTATGATATTGATACAGTAGTACTTTTTCAGGTTTGGTATAAATTAAATTATTTTCTAGTTTGTCGATTTTTTTGGATATTAATAATTAATTATGAGGAAATTTTTTTTAATTCATGCAACCAACCAAATTTGATCCTTGAACCTCTCCGAGTAGCTTTCAGCAATAACTTGCTAACCATCTTACCACAAAAGCACTAAACTTTTCTTCTATAAGCCTTTGGTTATAATAAATTTAATACATAGTGTTGAAATTTTCAGAATTCAAATTTTAATCGCCAAATTAAAAATAGAAAATTAAATAAATTATTTGGCACCTCAATGCCAAACCTAAAAAGGTACTACAATATACATGAATTAAATTTAAGACCATTTAAAGATTTTAAGTTTTGGATGAAATTTCATTTTTAAAATATGTGTTTTTTTCATTTTTGCAAAATAAATGCATAATAAAAAAAATTTAGGAAAAATACCATGACCATATCAAAAAGGAGGAGATTTATAAATGGGTATGGCATTATTTTTTCAATTTTCTTTTGTTTGGTAATGTTTTATGAACCACAAACATGAGGCCCTATGGTTGTTGAAAAATTGTAAGTTATATATTATATGTACATTAATTTTAATCAATCCTTTTCATTTGACTGTTGGATCAAAATTAATTCTGACTCAAAGCAAACTTTGAGTTCCAAAAGGGTGTGGTGCAAATTTTAAAATTTTTTACTTGTGTTTAAGATAGCCAAAGCATACCATCAAGATATTAACTTATTGTGTATTATAATACTCATTAAACATCAACTTTTTTGGTGAAAAGTGGATCACCTTTAACATGCTTTCACCTTGGAATAGGTAGGGTTTACCACTTTGTTGTTCATGACTATGAAAATAACTATGTATGGTATGTTGTGAATTCTGATCCTAATATTGGGAACAATCCCAATGGTTTATTGAATGAAAAATCAACCATTCATAGGTTAAATGGAGTTGGCTATGGGGGTGGTAACCTTAATTTTTGCCTTAACCCATATGTTATAGCATTCACCCTTGACCCTTAATCCAAAAGCACATCATCTACCATGTTTTTCCCAACATGTATTATTATTAGTCCCATATGATGGTCTACAGTTGCAATAACAATAGTGACTATGACCTTGAAGGTATTACCCTCACTGTGAGCAAATTGTTTATTAATTGATGTCAAGTACGTATTAAGATTAGGTGTTAACTTCAACAATTGGCCAATGGTGACAATAATCTTATTATCTAGTATCCATTGTCCCACTTCCTTCTTGACTTCCAAAGTAGTTAGGGCTAGCATTACTATCGCAACCCCACTTTGAAGGAAGTGTAAGGTCGTCACTCACATTCCCGAAAATGGGACTTGGGAGTCCTTCGGGACTCCTGAAAACTCAGAGCATGATTACAGGGGTCAAAACACCTTGCATTGAAGTGTTCTTTATACCGTTGGAAAATTCTTGAAGTGTAGATGTTCGAAATGGCCTTGCATGAGCCATTTGGGCATCTACAGCATAAGTTATGTTCGAAAGAAGGGCCGGAAGTCAAACTGGCAATTTGACTCCCGACCACTAAAATTCAGGAATCAACCCGATCCCGGTGTGTGCAGGTGAAGTGTGACACACCGTTGGAAAGCTCTCAAGGAGAGCTACAACTTTTTTTCAGACCTCGTCCCAATTCGAGCTTGGGGCGAGAAGTTATGAATGCCCAAAGTCTCGGGAGTCCAAACCGGGATAGTTTCGGGACTCCTCTTTGGGAGTCCCGGGAAAAAGTGTCATTCGGATGCAAGTGTGACGGTGAGACGCAGAGAATACTATATGGGGGAAGGTGGTGGCCTCCCTTGAGTCCGGGCCATGGCGAGTCAAGTGAGTCCAAGGTTGCCCGTGGCTAGTCCCAACACCAAAAATGAGTTCTAACTAACTTGTTGGTTGGATTTGGATGCAGGACTGAATAACTAAGTAGCTTGTCCCTCTTCCTAGTCTAATCCCGGAGCTTTCAGCACGGCCCTCTTAGTGCTGGAAGCTGGGAGCGTGCCCCAAGTCCCCCACATTTCCGCAACTTGAATGAGTTAGCCCCAACTTGGGGCTAACTAGGGACTTGGGAGCACGTCAATTACCTTTGGATGTTCCATAGCAAACAATAACCCCACCCATTCAATGGACTAAGATGGGTTTGGGATAGTAGCTATGTCCTGTTATAGTTCATGTATTTTTTCATCCTTTTACAACTTTTGGAGAGTCTTTACCATCAGTTGCTTGAACTTCTCCTCTTCTTACCAATCTTGGGGGTCCTTCCTTTTGAAAGGCTTCCCTCTCCTAGAAGGCTACCTCCTTAGGTGTTTTATTTGTGGTTGTCACAACCATCACCATATTGATGGTGGCCTCCTCATTCTTCTTTTCACTAGGCTCATCCATTTGAACCTTGCAGTATCATCTATAAAACGTTTGGGCAAACTCATTAAAGGTACAGTCTAGGTGGTTGTTCACAAAGTTGTCCCCCCAAGCTAAAGTTATGTCTCATAGCGTCCATTGGAAGTGAGCAATTTTTGTACCCTCCTAGGTAACACCATTAACTTGTATTACTCATTTGAACACCTATACATGAACGTCTAGGTTTGAGTTTTTAGTATACTCAAAATAGTTCAAGAACTTTTTAGCCCCATCAAAATTTATAGTTGTTATTATCACAGGTGGCATGGTTGGGTACCATGGAAAATAGGGATTCAAGTTGGGTGGCATTCCTCCCCATCTTGGAGGTACTTGTGGGAGGGGAGGTTGGCCCTTTTTATCGTCCTCTCCCTCATTTGAATATGATGACACTAATAGAAAATTGTCATTTTGCAACTAGTCCCTGCAACTAATTTTAATCATAGGCAACATTTGCAACTAAAATAGTTGTGTTGGACAAGTTGCATGTGACACTAATCACAAATTACAAGGAATTATGGATCAAAGAAAAAGTCAACAAAATACACCTTCATTGTTTGATTAGACATATATGTATTGTCACTTGCAACTAGGGTGCAATTCTTTTTGTGAACAATGGGAATAAATTATGTGTTGTCACATGTCCCAACTTTTAATAATTAAAAATATTGTTATTATAATCTTGAAATAATCTAAAACATTTAATTTTTATGTCTGGATGGTTTTAAATTGTGCCATGTGGTGCAATAGAAATTTGCCAGATGGCATATTAATTGAATTTGTCCAAAATAAATTTAAATCAATATTTAAATATGTAGGTTGAATTAAATACCTACTTACCTACCTAGGTTAAATATCTACTTAGGTAGGTAGGTAAGTTAGGTGTAAATACATAAATAGTTTTATTTTATTTTGGGTTCAACGTTTTTTATTGGCTCATTCCATATGCCCAATTTTTTAAATATGAAAATGTAAGACAAAACACCTTGTTTATATACTTTTCAAAATGAAAATGAAAGCCAAAACATATGGGATAAACCTTTTAGTTGCAAATAGTTTATAACTAAAATTGTTTAGTTACAAATTACTTGCAACTAAAAAATTTATCCCAGATTTTTATCCTCAATTTAATTTCTATAAATTATATAATTAAGTAGGTAAGTGACTCATTAACTAGCTACCTAACTAATTAATTAACTCATTAGTTAATGAATTAATGAATTAATTATATTTTTATTTACTATTAAATAATACTATATTTATTAGTGAAATAAATAGTAATATTATTTAATTATAATTATATATTAACTATAATCATCTATCAATTAATTTATTTAATATTTTGTAACCAAATAAATAAATATAATAACAGAAATATTCAGTAATTAGTAATTATTAACTATTAATTATACATATGTTAAATACTGATTTTTAAAATATATAATAATATAATTAAAGTATAGCCTAGGCTAACTATTTTATTATAAATATTTCCACTATTATTTCATTTTATAGTTAATAATAAATATAAATATAAATTTTAACAATAAAAATAGAATTAATTTTATTATTATTGTAGCTAGTTGGTAGCCAAGGTTAGCTATTTTATTTTATAATTCATATTGGAACTTCATTCATTATAACTATTTATAAACTATTACAATAAAAATTATAAAATAATACAATAATACATTCGAACATAAAAATTATATTTTAGTGTTGATTATAATCGTTGACTAATTAATAATTAATATATATTAACTATAAATTTGAAATTAAGAAAAACTTAAAACTAGATATTAGTATTTCAATCATTATTATAATGTAATGATACTTCATAATTGATTACTTCTAATAATAATAATAATAATAATTTTAGTTATTTCATTTTATATATATGTATAATTATGTCACTTGTTATAGTTATAATGATTTTTATAATTATTAATAAATAATAATAAATGTCATTTGTAATAATTTTAAGAAGTATAATAAGATAGCTTGGATAAACTTATAATATGGGCACAATATATTTAAGTATCTTACATAGAATTTTAATATACTCAAAATATATACTTAATGTAACCATAATATCGAGGTCATTTATGCTAATAATAATTCTTGAACACACATGTAATATGGTCGTTCATATACATTCAAAATATATATTTATAAATCTTAATATATTGAATTATATTCCTTAGAATACACAAAATACATGCCTTTGTACATTCATAAACTAAATTGATCACATTTGCAACTATTGGGACATAAGTTGTTCTTCTTAAATGAAAACCAAAATAGTCACAAATTAGTTGTAATGTAATCACAAATTGACAATGCTAGTGGGCGAACATAGAGTGGGTGAGTGAACTCAATTAAGCAACAAAAAAAATTTATAGCATATTCCATGCCACATCATCAAATATTCTACAAATATTTTCATGCCATGTGGGTTCACTTCTATGACGTGGCAAAATATTCCTTATTGACTTGCAAAATATTCTACCATGTGGATTAAAGTTCAATTTCAAAACACACAAATTAATTTATTTTGGGGGTCTTTATGGTTGAAAATGGTGGTTTAGAATTGTACCCATAAACTTAGGGATATTTTAAAGATTGCAAACCACATTAAAAACAATCACCCAAAAAAAAAATGATTAACCCATCGAAGGATGTTAAAAATACAACATATTCCATAAATGATATTCATTACACCATGAAATTAATTTTCCTATATCATCGTTGGATGTTCTCCACCAACACTAGCAAATAATAAGGTATGTGAATAATGAAAATGAAATAGGCACTCGTATAGTTTCATTATAATCTCATTAGCTTTCAAATGCTTTAGCACATGCCAACAATTGTTGAACCTCATCCCAACTCCACATGGGATAATGAATGAAATCTTCAAACTAGCCATAATACATTATGTTTTGTAGGATATAACACAAGTGTTTACATTGCACCCATGCTCCACGCCCACCCAAAGAAGCTACTGACATGATAACAAAGTAGGAACAACATGGATAATTTCTGTCACATTGAAATGTTTTGTCCATACCCAGGGGGTTGGACATCTATAAGGGGTAGACCAAAAGGAGTGAGAAATTTACCGACATCCCAATTGTTGGTGTGTTGGTGTGTTGTTGTATTAATTTAAACATTGAAGGCCTTTCACCTTCTTCCCACAACGAGATGTGGGCCAACTACTTGCATCTACAAATATGATTACATCCGGTTTGTAGGTTCAAAGAACCTAGAAATTGCTTGAAATGGAAGGTTCACCTTTAAACAAACTTCGAGGGTTGCTACACCATTCTAAGTCAAACAAAAACCCAACTTCTTTAAGGGATGATACTTCTTTTCGAATAAGGTTGACACCATGTTGAACAAGCCATACAAACAATATGTGACCTAGTGACAACATACTTTGGTGAAGACCCACCCACACAATGGTTGAAATCATCTAGACAAAGCCAATGCTTATGGTGCTTAGGAGCCCCGGATCAATACTAGGCCCAAAAACCAAAATAACATGGAACTAAGGTCTCAAACGTTGTCTTATGTGTTTTGATTTTATTTGTGCACTTCACACCGATATTCTTTTGCAATGCAAAACATTGAACAACAAAATTAGGAAGGCACCAATCAATATGCCAAATGCCACCCCCACACATAATCTCACTAACTGCTACGTCACCTTGAGAAAGTATAGGAAACATATTTTGTACAACACATGGTGACTTGGGGACAAATAAGCCGCTGACATTGTTGGGTTGACAAGTAGGAATAGCCACACAAGGACAAGATAAATTCACTGGTCACGCCTATGCAACTCATCATCCACACTTGGTGAAAAGTTAACACCACACTTGGTAGAACCAAACGATGCCCTGCCTTCCAAATGAAGAGTCCATGTGGTGATTAAAAATCCAAAAGTATAATTGGCAACAACTACCATAAGCTTGGAAACATCCCCCAAAAAATGGGCCTTCAAAAGGAGTTCATTTCTATCAAGACCTTTCCCAGAAAGACCTCCTTGCAAGTAATGTCAATATAAAATGAACTGTTTAAAAGCCTAAACATAGTCGTCATAGGTGGTTATGTACAAAGAGGTGCCACACTTTCTCGATTATTGTAGCCAAATGTTATGCACAGTTTTTACAAGATTGCAAGTCAGCATATTTGCCCACTCAACGTTGCTAAACTTTTGCAAATACCAAGAAAAGCAAATTAGACCAAAAATGTAGAAAAAAAGAAGATAGAAGATAAATCCTTGAACATAATATATGAAAGGAAAATCTTACATGGGCCATGAACCCACTCCATTGTTTGACACGAAAGTGCCAGAAGGCAAGCCAGTTACCAAGTTCGTGAACAACAAATTTAGTCGTAACTCTCGAGAAGAGCCACCAACAATGGATAGTTGCATACAGAGTGTTTGCCTCTTTTAAATACTTGGATTTTTTATAATCAAAACAGAGGACCTTGTGTTGATCCTGCAATTCCTGTTTGATTAGTTATTTGGTATGCCTATCAAGCAATTGAGTCCAGTGGAACAAACATGTACATTCTTTGTCCACCATCCTTACAATGGCATCACTAGAATCTTAAACAATTATAGAAGCATTCCAATTTGCTTGCATGTTATTCGCCATGAATCCTTTGAAATTGGATTCAACATACCCGTGTTTGAGCATCGTTCAGTTGAGCTTTGTCCACATTATCTGTTGTGCTTCTATGTTTTCGAATTGCATGTCGCAAACTGTAATGGTCATGACTTTGTAATATCTCGGATCATAAACATGACAGGCCATTATTGTCCAACCAATGATTCGTTTTACATGGTCAAACATGATCCATGAGTTTTCCAAATCACCCCTAGGTTGCATTCATGCAACAAGCCCAACTCCGCTCCTAACCTTGTTGATGAACATCTTGAAGAGAAAGACCTTTTGACTAGGTATTTGGCCTAGGAAGCAACATTCTTAAATGAAATCATAACAACTTTTAGATTTCAATTCAAGGATATGGTCAATGTAACCTCCACCTGGGCGATGTTTGAAAGAGGCAACAAGGTTGCACACATTCAACAAGCTCAACACAATGAATTTGTCTTGAATTTCTTCGAGTTGATGGCCCTTGAAAACCTCACAATTGTTGTCATTGTTGTCATTGAATAGATGTTTTGTAAGGAAGGATTTGCTGGTGATCAAAGAGATGGTAGATATTTTGGCATTGGGCATTTGATTAACCTCCTTTTCTATCAACTTCTTATTTTCATCCATAGCCTCTCTGCACCTCCCATTTGCAACAAGGTGAAGATGCACACCAAGGTGAATCGCAACTCTCAAAATAGATTGTTGTTTATGGACAACATAATAAATTCGACCTTTACATGGGTCAACACAAGAAGGTGGGGAATTGCAAAATTTGCAAGCAAAGGACGAACTTAGAGGTCCAAGAAGGACATGTCCTTCAATGGCATTTGGGCTGATTTTCTGACCCAAATAATTTTGTTCCAAACCTAGAACAAATTAAACAATCATAATCCATCTTGACACAATGCAAATGCCCCAAACAACAAGCCTTCAAGAATTTCAAACCAAAACTATTTTTTATGTTGGTTGTGATGATTTTCGACTAAGCTTAACCATCATATTTTCTATCCATGCCTTGCATCTACGTCGAGGATGGATTACTAGGAGATAGGGGAGGGAATTTGAACAAAATGTCATCGTTGAATGTCGTGGGCAGAAATGAGACAATTAGAATTATAATCTTGTCATAGTTCAAATTACGCAACTTGTTAGATGCATGTTTAGTTACTGACATTACACACAAACAATCAACAACAGATTGTATTGATGAGATTGATGTGGAGGGCTCCAATGTCAACTTACATAGCACATCCTCCAAAGGAGTAATTAAATTTGGGTGCAATCGCACTATTGAACTCTTCACCAAGGATGGTGTGCCTTTTTCAAATGAAGAACCAAAGAACCAAACAAGTCAATGAACATAGACAAAAGAACTATGTTTGAGGTATGGAGATTTGTATCAAGGTCAAAACTGTCTTCCGTCTTGTTGCATCTTGAAATCATTGCTTTTACCATTGACACCGATGTTCCTAGTGTCAAGATGGTTTCTTGGGAATGAGCAAAGACATTAGCACCCACAACCCTATAATATCTAGATTCACCACCCATTCCTAACCTTGAACTATAGTAATGGATATTTGATACATCGAACTTGAAACATTGTTATAAACAACATCCTCGAAAATATGTTGTGATCCAAGCTGGAAACCAAACATAGCACACAAACATTTTTCAATCACAATAGTAGTATCAATTCCATCTACTAAGATGGCAAATTCAAGCCAACCATTAGCACGAAAAGTTGCCATACTAAAAACAGAAATAAGAAACAATGGAAGATGAAATGAAATGAAATAACAAATAAAACATGAAAACCTATTCAAGCTATTGTGAGGGAGCAAGTCAACATAACATGATGAAGTTGGAAAACAAATAGGAGTAGGTTAAATTAGAAATAAACATGAGGTAATAACAACCTCCAATAGAAGATTCCACTGAGTTATGCAAAAAAACATAGGTGGACACTTAATGAATGCATGGGGGAGAAAAATATGCAAATCAATTAAATGCACACCATACTATGGGTAGAAAAGTGCCAATTGGTGATATGACAATTGTTTACTAGTGGAAAATAATACATTGCTAATAAAAAAAATGAATTGAATTGGTCAACCAAATGTAGGCCAAACCTTTAGATGCCCAATAAATGAGGTGGGGGGCATTAACAATTTGACAATTGTTTCCCAATTGGAAGCACAATACATCAAAATCAAATGTGGAAATTTGCAAGAGGACGTACAAAACATAAAGGACATATTGTTAGAATAGTAAATGGACAAGGGACAATGAAAATAATTCCAAAAACGTAAAAGCGAATGTGGTAAAACATTTCTCTACACTTCTAAAGGACAGAGGTTGAACGTGCAACAATGAAACAACTTCGTGCAAGTTAAAATTCATGAATCAAATCTAGTGCAAAGTATCTATAAAATGACTAGAAATCAACACAAAGGAGTCTTCATCTCTAGCTTGATTTTTGGCCACATTTTCTAGTATGGAAAATACACTTTCTCTCTACTATCTATAGCACCTTGCATTCCCTCATAGCAAAGACTTACCACCTGCAATGGTACCTTTCAATTTGCAAGCGACTATTTGTTGGCTTTCTCCCTCTGCCCTCTATTACTAGTTACTAGTTACTACCTTCCTAAAGCAACCTGTACCTTGTTTCTCCAAAGGCTACCACGTGGTATGCCTTGTTACATAATGTTTTAAAAGAAAGGCATCATTAGCATTTCAAGGCAGCAGACTTACTTCTCCAATGTCCAACTAACCTACCTTCTACACTTGCTAGTAGAATATAAATACAACACAAAAGATGCAAGTCCTTCAACCATCTTCCATTAGAATCACACACAAAAGTACGTACACATTTCTCCATTCCTCCCACATTCAATAAAAGTCTCGAATGCCATAGAAGTCCCCTAACACTTTTTATAATCATCTTTCTCCACACACCACACAAGGCCCACATTGACCTATAAAAAATAGGGCCCTTATCCTAATCCCTTCCTAAAAATTTCCTAGATGATTGAGTGGATTAACCCCCAACCACTCACTAACCTAGGTTATTTAATCCCTCTATCTTCACCCCTTGGGTGAAGAACGATAAGTCTACCACTAGTAACTATTAGTTACTAGGAGGCCTATGGAACTAACGAGTCTAGAAATTTCTACCCATTAACAAAATAATCGCCCACTTCATGCGAATCTAGAAGTTACAGCTTTCCAAATATGATTTGATCTCCTTGAGAACGTAGAGATCATACTGGTGGAAAAGCAAGAGCACCCTATCATTAGCAAGGAACTTTTTAGCAAAATTAAATATGGAAATAATATGGTCGTCCATTTGCATGTTCCCACTAAAAGAAAAACAAGTATTTTCGACTATTCTTTGTGACTAAATTTTAATCCCAAGAGACATTTTGCAATTAAAATCCTTTTAGTCACCTAAGACAAGTCACATGTGATAAACTAGTTGCAAATGACAAAAGGTATTGTATGAAAGAAAAAGTCAACAAATACATTTCATATTTTGACTCCATTGTATACATATTGTCACATGTGACTAAGATGCAATTATTTTGGTCACAATTGAGGGCAAATCATGTGTTGCCACATGTTTTAAATATAATTTTAAAAGTTTTAAATATATGAATTTTAAATATTTATTTTAAAATTATAAATAATGAATTAACAATTGTTATTGGAAAGTAAATTTTTACACGAATTTTTTAAAATTTATTATTCAACTAATTACATTACTTATTGTATAATTACATTTATTGTTGTAAAAATTATTATAGGTCAAATAATTTTTTCTCTTAGTAATTATTAACTATAAATATAATAATTTGTTAAACATAACATTAATTTTCATAATTACTGTAAAATTATTATAAAATATTTCTCATAGATGATTAATCACAGAAATTTTTAAGATAATAATATTATATAATAATTTGTGAAATTAAAATCAGTAAAATAATTACTTTAACTCCACTATAATTTTTCCAAAGTTTTAATTCAGGTTTCAAGTTATAAATTAAAGAGTGTGAATAATTATGTTCAATAAGAAAATAATTTTGCACATACTCATTAATTCTTATCTGAAGTAATTACAATGATTTTAAAGTAATATCACATTAATTTAATTAATTAATTGCTTCTAATATAAGAATATAAATTATATAATATACAAATCTATGTTAGAACAATAATTATTTAATGTCACTTAGATTTAATAAACATAATCATTTATAGTTATTTATAAAAGTGATTTATTATGGATAACACTAGTAGAAAAAACCCTTGAAATTCAATCAATAATTTTTTGAATTAAAATATAAATTTAAGATTCCAAAATAGTAATTCAGAATTCAAATA
>Ga0116227_10000641_pt1 | contig 70532 bp, 49 predicted proteins | sample S1TSphgellanicum_FD_89693 | JGI IMG/M metagenome (GOLD analysis project Ga0116227, IMG submission 89693) | Host-associated microbial communities from peat moss isolated from Minnesota, USA - S1T2_Fb - Sphagnum magellanicum MG | ecosystem: Host-associated > Plants > Peat moss > Unclassified... | reverse complement strand
TATATATATATATATATATATATATATATATATATATATAAAAGGCGAGGACCTAAACTCCAATGACTAGGCCTTCCCCTAAGGTGATAAGTTTTTTAAAAAAAAGATTGGTGGCTGTTAATTACAAGTTACCTACCAAGGAGTTATCCATGTATCTAATGTTCCTAATTAAGTCTACAACAATTGGCTAAACCTTGAATGGTTGAAATGAGAAATTTGCAATATGGAAGGTTTAGATATAGCTATTTTGCTAAAGGTTGAAAGTAAAAATCAAATATAAACTACTAATTGGTGGAAGGCTAACATTTTCGTGCTAATGAAGATGCATATACTTGTAGAAAAACCCCATTTTTTTGACTTGTCTTAGGATCAAAAATAGTTGCAAAAAAAATTTTTAGTCACCTAAGACAAGTCAAAAAATGGGGTTTTTTTACTAGTGATATATATCGTAGCCTAGGGTCAATTTCCACAATGACAAAAGAATAATTATGTTTTTCCAAAAAAATAATTTTTAAAATAATTTTGAAATTATATTTTTTCCATCATCTACTATGATACTATGATAGGACTAGTGAAATGATTCAAAGTGTAGCCTATTATAATTATGATGATTTTCAACATGTCAATTTCATATTTTCACATAATTTCATTTCACTATTTTGTGGATTATTTAATGACGAAACTAACCTTAGGGTAAGGTAATGTATCCATATGATTGTCTAGTGGTGCATCACATGTGGTTAAATTTTTTTTTTATCCCTTAAAATCCTTTGTACTAGGAGCAAGCCATTTATTTCTAGAAAATTAGCAATAATTAGCCATAAATAAAATGATTAAATAATTTACATTGTTTGGATTATCTTTGATCCATTTGTATATTTTGCAAACTACAATTAATAAAGCTTGAACCTTATGAACATATTTGTTTAAAACTTCATTATTCCAAACTCTTACAATTCACAAAATTTTCCAATATTTTATTGATTTGGATGAAAATATTCATTGACCCATTAGAATATTAGAACTTAATATTATTTTCTTGAATCTTCAACCATGTTGTCTAAATGATGAATGCATTAAAGGGGTGGTTGGTTATTAAACTCATTGGCACACCTTTCATTACACGTAAATTCATTGTTCCCTTTTGCATACTAAAATTGGAAGAAGGTATACCACTCCCAAACACATGAATAGAATACCAACAAGTGCAATTCTTGACTACCTTTTCATAATTTGGAAGAGATCATCTTCCTTGAAATGAAAGCAACCATGTGAATAACTTTAAAGGTAAATCCTTAAGAACTTTATAGTAGCTTTGCAACAACATTAATTATTGTAATTCAGAAAAACATTGTGTCATTTTTAAAATGTGCATATGCATGAACATCCTTATCAAATAAGTAGGATTGGTTACTTCTCTTACAAGTTTACCTAAATCAAGTTGCATTACAAGCTTATTCATAATTAATTAACATTTGCCATTGAAAGACATAATTTTCCCAAAATGTTTAATGGCTTGTTAATGCATGAATAATATAAAAAATCAAGCATAATGTTATATTATAAATAAAACCTTTTGGGAAGGGAATGTTTTTATGACAAACTTTTTACCATGCAAACTTGAACTTATTTTTATATAGTAAACATTCTTATGCAAAATCATATTTCCTTGATGTCACCCATTTTCTTTGGCTTAGACGATCAATTTTACTTTATGATGAATACACTTGTGTCAAAACATTATTAATATCTATCAAATTTACAATAATGTGGGGAATTTCATCAAGACATATCCAAAGTTAAATGAACCATAACAATTGTAACTAGTAATTATTCTTTCATGTTCAAAACAAGTGTGAAAAATTCTTCATGTGTAAATGACCCTTATTTTTGTCATGGTTGAGGTCCCTAGAATGACATGTATTAGAACTTGATGCATTGTCATATTGTGAAGAGATAGAACACATGAAAACAATTATGATGGGACAAATTGAACCGATGAGTTGTGCTTGAAAGAATCTTGGAGTGAGCAATAATCATTATAATTGATGGATATATCATCTTTAGTTCGTCCAAGAATTATGCAATGAAAAATTTCATTTTGAGGACAATTAAGATTGATTAATTTGTTGTATCTTAAACAATGTATGGCCAAATAGATCTCTCATTGTATAACCAATCCATGAATCAAACAATGTCATATGAATTGTCAAATGGTGAAAGGTACTAATGATTCATTATATCGACTAGCAAAAAGTTCAATGAAAATGAAGACAAAATTGGATCAACAAAAAACTTCAAGTCCTAGTTGTCAACAAAGATAGGAGATTAAAAGATTACACAAAACTTTGATTATGATTTATATATGGGACTATTTGTTGTTTTTCAAAACATAACTTTATGTCCATTGTGTTCATCTTTTGACCTTGGTTCACTAATATCATGTTTGATCCATTAAAATTTTAGGTCATAGGGTTGTAGGCAAACATATCATGATGCCAAATAACTAAAGAGCTTAGGGTGATTGCATTCCGATATCTAAACTATCCTTTATTCAAGGATGTCATTTTTTGATTGTTATAAGGAAACCACGCCATAATACAATTTTCCAACCCTCCTCATGTTCCATTATTTATTGACTTTATATCATGTAGTGTGTTTGAGTTGATACTCTAGTTAACTAACATCTCTAACCACTCATAACCGCATACAAGATGGCTAGGAGTCCCAACTAGTCGCAACCATAATGGGCTATTGGCAGGATGTTTACAAACAAATCTGAAAGAAAATGATTCAAAGAAATGAATTGGACATGGAAGAAAAGAAAATGATCAATTTGGTTGCCCATACATGCCCTAAACTCTGAACCCTAAACCCTAAACCTGGGTTTAAGGTGTGTTGCCATGAAAGCCACCCACTTAACTCTGACAATCTCATTTGCTTCAGTCAAATAGTTGGAGACCAGCAGACCCATGATTCACCTGTGAAACCCTAAAGTTTGGGTGCCCACTAAGTACTCAAAGAGGTAGGTAGGTATGGTGGGTGGCATACCAAGTGCAACTCACCCTTTGTATAAGTTAGAATTATTTGAACCATGGTGGTGTCAGTAACATGAAGATACATTGCATAATAATAATTTTTACCATCAACTGTCATATGTTTGCAATTATCTCTCTCATTCAGGTAAAGCACCCAAGCTGCTGCTTCAAAAGCTCAAGAAGACACCTACCAAATGGCAAGCACTCATAGCAAACAAGCACAATTGAGCCCTGGTGTGTGAGATCTTCTTTATAATCAGCTCATCCACCCACCATCACCCGTGGACAACTCCTTGGGGGCAAATTTCAAGCCCACACCGTCCATCTGGGATTCTGAACTTGCTTTACCCATTGTAAAGCACTTGAATGTCTTGTCTTTTAAGAATGTCAGCCCCTCAGTGAGTGACTTTTGACCTTCTTTTCTATGACTGCCTTGATGTGTGTATGTATGATTTGGTTTGGTCCTTGTTCCTCTCTTCCTGTCTTGATTCTCTTGTTTCATGGGTCATTGCATCCGGAGGGTCATTTTGAGAGGGAGTCAATCTCTAACAAGAAGTCTTATTAGGTATGTAGCCCTCTGGGGTCCCAAGAACAACCCTGGTTGTCCAAAGTGCGCCATCTACTACCTCTAGTTCTGGACAATTGACAACACTCTGCTCACATCTGTATGGGAAGAATCACCAGCTTTCTGTTATAGAATCCTATTAGAAATTTAGAGCTGAACCAAAAAATATAAGCAGATACAAAATTGACCAAGTCATGCAGTTCAATTTGATCACAATGCCAACAAGTCTGCACTGATTCATATAATATGGGCTTAACCTTGTAATGGATTGTTTTGGACAGATTTTGGACCAGAAATCCCAGGTGTGATATAAGTCCTCTGGAAGTTGAAAATTAATGGTATGCATACATGACTGGTGTAACTTGGAGCTTCTAAACAAAAAAATGCACTAGGTATGTGTTGAATATCTGTAGTGGAACACAAGCCTGGAATATAGAAGATTTTGTAAAATGTGGTGCAACATTGGTGTACACTCTATACGTATCTTTAAGAGAGAGAGGAAAGCAGTTTCCTACATTGGGTGTGGAGGCAGTTGAAGCTTCTTCACTTAGTAAATTTTGTCCACATTTCATCAAAGTTGGCAGAAAAAAGCTTTTCAATCACAACACATACAAACTTGGGTATGATTATTTCTGTAGCATCATCAAGCTTGGAGCTTCTATTGATTGACTTGGACCCACTTTAGCTGCAGCTCGAATTAATTCATCACTGCCAACTTGGGTTACTTCCCCAAGTGTTTGTTCAGCAAATTGACAGATTGTGTTTAACATTGTGCACAGAGAAAAAAAAAATTGCTCAATTATAGTAGTAAGCTGTATTCATAATACCAAAGTAGGCCAACAACACACATTGGAGAAATACATAACCCCTTTTTGAAACTCAGGGTTATAGTGAACTGACAAAAACAGATGTGTTCTCAATCAATCAAATGAAAGAATAAATTCCAGAGCCTAATTAAAAGCAGATAAATAATCTCACATGGCCTTTTCGATTTTAGAAAATGGCAATGTTTTCAGGCTGAAAGATCACATTGGATGATAGTATAATTCTTACATGGAAGTTTACATCACATGCACTCAAAATTCAATGAATTTCCCTTCTTCTGGCAATGCTTTCTTTCCAGACAGCTGCACCACCGTTGTTCTCACCACCTTAACCTCATTTCTTGAATATCATCTTCGCAGATCAAGACACAAGACAGCAGAGAAGATATATTGATAATTGATTCTCAGTCACTTCGATTCTATGTTTGGAATTTGATGAAGATGATGCAGAAGATTCATTCTTCAGATATTCTTCAGTAATGTATTCAGGGTTTAAGAGTTTAGGGTTTATCTCAAATGGGTTTCCAGCTCTTCTCTGGAGGGATGTTCCTGGGACCCAATATTTGGAGCAACATCACTTTACAATACCCATCTTCATTCCCAACATACAACAAGTTTCAGTAGCTCACAGCAACAAGGACGAAACTGTGTTTTGGTGCTATAGATCAAGAGTCTGAACCTGAACTTAACACAAAACCTAATTAGGTTAAAGGTTTAATATCCACCACCTAGCTGCATGGATTACAATAATGAATAGCCACTAGTGTAGCCTGGGCTGTTGGCCCAAGTGTGAACACATTCTTTATTTTTCACATTTTCAGAATTGAAAATTTCTAAATTCGAGAATGTGAACACAGTGATTGAGTGCTCAACTGATTTTTCTTTCCAAACCCATTTTTTGCAACTTGTTTGAATTTGCAGCAACAAAATCTACTCAAGAATCAATATGTTCCACACACCTTAGCTCTGAATATTGTGAATTAAACTCTATTAAATCTGACTTGTTAAGGGCTTTGCAACAACTCCAAGAACACCCCCAAATTCCAATACAGTTTTCAGTTTCGATTTTAATTTATTTAGTTTTCATTGAGAAAATGGTTCAATAATCAAGCTTCCACACAATAGCTCCAACCAGTCTCAAACCAAGTTGGTGCACCCATACTCATTGAGAGCTTTCTGAAAATACCAAGAGCACAGAATGAAGTGCCATGGATTGGGAGATCTTAGGATGATAAACAAGGGGTGGAAGAATGATGTAAATTGAAATATTTCACCATGCAAAAATATAATCTTCAAAAAAAATCCTCTAAAAGAAACCAAAATCCTTCAAGATATCATAACTCCATAACTAATCTCAAGTTTCAACGCCAGCCAAAATATCATCTTTCAAAAATCCTCATATGAAAATAAACCTGCTACCTAGGGGCCAAAATCCCTTAATCTACTATACTCTATAATGAATCTAAACACAATATATGCAAGGCCAACAAAACAAATCAAACTCCCTTGCTTCATAGATTGTGTAAGCAATAAAATAAGTTATGTGAATTTTTTTGTCATTCTACAAATGCCCTTCAATTGAAAGTTTGGGGGGAAAAAAAAAAAAACAATTCACCTTTCACATGTGAAGAAGGGTCCCAAAAAGTTTTTGTCCAAATTGTGAAGAGCAAAATATCATTGAAGGAGGAGGCCACTGAAGGCGTGAAATTTTTATTCTTGAGTACAAGTAGTATTATTATTGCACTTGGCTATGTCAACCACCATTTATGAAATCAGCTGACACAAACACACACACACACACACAGCCCACTTTCAAAGGAAGTTATCAGATGTGCAACTGTCGTTGGGTAGTAGTAGTAGGTATGGAGGAGCATGGAGCTTTGAAGAGGAAGCGACTACTTGTCAGTTGCAAGTCTTCTTCCTTTTCTTTAACTGTCCCACAAACATCATCACTGTGATATGAACAAGATCTCCCAGGACAAGGAGGAGGAGTAAAAGCTTCCAGACACAACAACAACAACATCATCACCACCAACAGCATCAATCTAGTGTTGTGCAACACCACCTTGATGATAGCTGCTAGCTAGGTTAGCCTTTTTTTTTTTTTTTTCTTTTCCACTTTTTGGCTAAATTTAGTGAGTTGGGTTCAAAGATTTTCAAAATGGTTAAAAATATGTGTGTTTTCTCTGGTTTTCTATTCGCCAAATTCTTTAATTTTAAAATAACATATTGTAAAAAGATTTCCCTATTTTGGATACTGGAATGTAGCCAAAAAATGTGAAGAAATCTTAAACTTTTTTTTACTTTCATATCCTGTTTATAGCCAAATTTGGCTAAACTTTATTGTGGATGATTGCCAGTTTAGCTGCATCACAAATACGAAAAAAGAAAAAGAAAAAGAAAAAAGGGCCCCCCAGCTGCAATAGACCCCAGAGAAAGAGTACTTAGCCTTCTTTTTGGGGCTAAATTTAGCAAGTTGGCTAATTTTTTTCAAAAATGCCTAAACATGTGTGTTTTTTGGTTTTTCTAGTCACCAAATTTTTACAGTATTTTAATTTTAAATAACATCATATTTCCCTATTGGGTTCTAGCCAAAAATGCAGCCAAAAATGTGAAGGAATCTTAACTCTTTTTTACTTTCATATCATGTTTATAGCCAAATTTGGCTAAATTGTATCATGGATGATCGCCAATTTAACTATGAAAAATAAAGACCATGAACTCCTACATATTCCAGAGAAAATGTATTTACCCTTTTTCTAGCTAAATTCTGCAAGTAGCCCTTTTTTTTCAAATTAAATGATTCAAAGCATGTGAATTTTTGGGTGTTCTAGTCACCAATTTTTGCAGCTTTTTTTTCAATATTTCAAAAAGATTATTTCCCTATTGGTTTCTAGCCAGTGTTGGGTGGGTATTAGAAAATAGCTCAAAATTTGGGTAGGCTTTTAAATCGGGTTTCAAATTGAATATTTGGGAGTATTACTTAAGGTCATACCCTATTTGATGCATGTTTATTAGTTCTAACTGGATTGAGAACCGACCACTTGAAACTCTATCCTTATTTTCTTTAAAAAATTGATACCTTATTAAGGCATTAAAAATATTAGGGTTAAAGTTTTAAATTTTGCTTAATATTTTAATACATTTAGTAGTCACTTAGCCATTTAAAGGTAAGATTTAAAGTTAGGTTTTATAGAGTTTAGGAGGTGCCACTGGACAATGACTCCCTTTCAGATGAAAATATTTTTCCCAAGTGAAAATATTTTTCCCAAATTTTTGAAACCTTTGCTTGCTTGGGTCTCTTGGAAAATCATTTTAAAAAATTAAAAAATAATAAATTAGGGGCAAGTCTTGTAAACTCCTCTATAACCCAGACCTAATAATGGGTCTTTAAAAAAAAAACCTGAGAACCAGCCAACACTAGTTCTAGCATGTACACAAAAATGTGAAATAAATCTTTCACTTTTTCAATTTCATAATCCTGTTTATAGCCAAAATTGGCTAAACTGTATTATGCATGATTTACCAGCTAAGCTACATCACACATGTGAAATAATAAATTAATAATAAATTTTAAAAAATAATAATAATTAATAAAATCTTAAATTCCTGAGCTGCAGCAGCAGCTGCTGCCACAGACTCGTTGTCATTCTGCTGCTGCATTGAATGCCTTAAATGGAGCTTCCCAGACTTTCTGGGGATTTCAAAGCCTTTCTCTCTCTCTCTCTCTCTCCCTCTCTCTCTGTGTCTGTGTCTGTCAGGCCACAAACTCTTATGTTTGCAACTAGTGCAGTAATGAGCAGAGCTTCTCTCACCTGACACAATAACTGCCCACCAGTACCACCACCTTCTTCCTTCCTACCTCCACACTCCACCGCACCTCTCTCTTTCTCTCTCTGTCTCTGTCTCTCTCTGTCTCTCCATTCTGCTGATTGCACTTGGCAACAGTAGTGTTGTGGTCGTCAGGTCCTTTCAGTAGCCGCAGTTTCCCAAGCCTTTCTTTCCTGAGGACTATATAGTCATGAAGCTTTCAGTCGGTTAAGACCATCTCTGGACGCAGCAGCAACAGCAATAGCAGCGAGCTGTCCCTTCAGCTCTAATCATTTGTTGCTGTTGCTCAGTTTCGCTCTCTGGCTTACGGGTGACTGACTGGAGTTTTCAGCACTTTGCTCCTAGCTCTTTCTCTCTGTCTCTGTCTGTCTCTCTGTGCGTTCTTGGGTTTCTGCAATGGCGGTGAAGAGGAGCAGCGTTGCTCTCTTGGGGCTTTGCATTGTGGTGTTGGTGACTATGCAGGCAGTTGATCAGGTGGCGGCGCAGTGCGAAGCTGTAAGGCTGGATGTCTGTGAACCGGCGCTTCAGGGAGCGTATCCGAATGATGCCTGCTGTGGTGCGGTTAGGGCGTTGGGGACTCAGTGTCTGTGCACCCTCTACTCCCAGTATAGCAGAGGTCAGAATCCGGCTGAGATTCAGAGGGCGGAGAACATCGTCACCCAGTGCGATCATCTACCATATGGCTTCAAGTGTGCCTGAAGAAAAAGAAAATCCATCCCAGCAGGTGCAACTCTCGTGAAATGAAGGTCGCATTCTTCTGCAGTAGTTTTTTTTAAATTTCATTCTACAATCTTATGTGGAGCGGAGTGTTTTTTCGCCTGTGCTGTGCTGAACATATGCATCATCTAGTGTCGCTAGCTACTGATCATATTGTAACAGATACTAGTCTAGTCTTACTATGCCGTGAATGCTTGTGTTGTGCAGATCACGTAGCTCATGTGAGGATGACGGGGTTGTAGACAGGTCGTCATGATCGAGTTTGGTGAGCTAATGAAGGAGGTTGCAGCCTGATCCAGTAAACTTTCTCAGTTATAGTAGTAGCTCACTCGTGACAGAGACAGAGACAGAGACAGAGAGAAATTGTTCTTCCTGATCGATCAAGAGCAATAAACAAATGCTATTCCTTGCTTCTGGTAAAATGGGTTTTTGTTGTTTTTGTGTTCCTGCCTTCTCTTGGTCTATTTGAATGTTTCCTGCAGCTATGAAAAACTAGTACTTGGTGCAGTGTGAAGATTTAGAGCTAGTAGTTCCTGGCAGATCAAAGTGTGTACTCAAATGGGGACAGATCTTATGCGTTGGTTTATATTGTTTGCTTGAATGTCTTGTGTTTCTGAGCAATTGTTGTTGATCATCTGCAAGCTGCAAGAGGCAGGAACTAGATAGCTTCTGAGCTCTCTACTTTCCTTCTGAGATTTTCCTGATGTTTGAATGCATGATTAGTAGAGGCAGCATGATGCGAATGTATCATTTCCACATTATTGTGTCAAGTTCTGAATCTGGTCCCTGTTCCTGATCCCCCCATCCTCTTGTTCTGAACTGGGTCTGGCCAGCTCCCCCATTCACAGGACTAGGATGTTGATTCCAGCCGAGATTTGTGAATCCAGTTGTGGGCAAATTGTGGATCATTACTCAGTTCAGAATATGTACTATGATGTTGTCAATGGGTTCATATCTCTTTCTTTGTTCATGCTGTGTTTTTTTTTAAAATGTTTGTTCATCCCCTCTTTCTTCCTTTCATGTTGCAGCCTCTCATTCCACAACAAGAAGCTTAAAGGTCAGTAAAAATGGTGTCAAAGTCAATAACTGACAAGTATTTCAGCTTGCGAAGATTGGTGTTAGGGACACCATCAAAACCAACAAAAGGCACATACTTGAAAAACATGCACACAAAATGCAAAATAATCTCGCCTACAGTTGCAAGAATTGAAGCGCAAAATACACAACAAAAGACACAATTTGAAAATCTCAAAACCACAATTTTTGTGTCTCTTGCAAGTAGGGTAAATACCTACTGAGCATGATGTTCCTGAAATAAGCACCCCCACACACAAGGGCAATTTAAGGGAACACTCCAATCCAAGGGTACTACCTGATGTAAAACATTAGCAAGAAAACAGAAAATTCCCATCATACTTGGTAGGTATCATAGGAATAAAAAACAATGCGGTGAGGTGTTTTGAAAGATGAAACCCCTATCCCCTTCGGCAGAGAAAAAAATTCTTCCTGATACACACCCTCCAGATAGATGTACACTAGAATTTTTTTGCCAGTGCTTTATGTGTTTCAAAATTTCAAAACAAGCACAAATGAAACTCCATAGACACATTTCTAAAGAATAAACTCCCACATATATGAAAAAACTTAACAACCCCAGTCACCTTGAACTAAGTTCTATCAACAAATAACTAGAGAAAATTAATGTTTTGAAAGAAATACCTAGCATTCTTATTATATTTGAGCTTCTGCCTAAACCACCAGACCTTTTGCAAATCATCATTGTCTAATTTGTTTGCCCCTTTTTTGGCTTGCTATGAACAAACCCAATATTGTGCACATTTTGTTGGTGAGCAAATTTTTCTCCAGACAGTATAATAAAGCTGCATCATAAATTTCTTAACAGCTGCTAGAAAATTTGGTCACAGATGAGGGATTTGAAAGTTTGCTAAATCTACAGAAGTAAAAAAGCTTGCCAAAACAATGCTGAAATCAAACTCAATTTCACATTTTCTACTAGTTTTTAAAAGAAAATCAAAATATGATTATAAAATGCTGATGGATTTTGTCTATATAGCTTCACCTGGTGGGGAGTAAGTCCCAAATGTGAGACCTGAATTCTTAGAGCCAATTGCAGGATTTGAATTTTCAGAACTGTCCTAAGCTCATTATCATTAGAAGAAAATTTGTCATTTGCAATTGAAGAGCATAAGATTTGAATTTCTAAAACTGTGTTAAAATCTTTATCACTAGAAAAAATAAATTGTCAATTGTAATTAAAAGGTATGGTTTTGCAACTGATTTTGCAGTTGCAACTAACATTTTTAATAATAAAAATTTGAATTGCAAGTCTCTAAAAATCCCAATTGTGATGACATTTGTGACTCAACATCAGTCTGTGCAAAATGAGTAGTAGCAAAACTCAAGTACCCAAAGGCATACTCATATCCACTAAATGCAATATGGGAAAAAAGTTTGTGTTTAGGAGAATGCAAGGGCTAAGGTAATTCAAGCTTTGCTGAATAATGAAAGTTTGAACTCCTCTCCAAGTTAGTGTTTTGCATAAGGACATTGAAAGACAGAAATCGCTATTTCGGCATCAAGGGTTACCATACCACACACACACACACACAAATACTTGAGCTACTTGAAAATAGCTCACACCATTTGAATGAGAATCAGTGATTTTTGTTGGTGTCTTCATCACCGAAAATTGTCACAAGGTGGAATTAAAAATTGGTCATAAAATTTGAATAAACCTTTGATGGGAATATTTTTAGTGTCATACAAATAGTCATTATAATTTATTTGATGAAAATGTTTAGACTGCTTACATTGAAATAGGTTTTTGGTGTTGAGAGTGTGGACATTAGAGCTTGATGATGCAAACTGTGCAGCATCATCATCTCTCTGTTTGTAGTGTTGTTATTGTTGGACGGATAATATCTTTCTTTTCTTGTTGTTGCATCGATCATACTCTTTTCTCTTCTTCTTGGCTTCTTTTTTTTTTGGGGTGTTGTGTTCTTCTCGCCCTTTCACTCCTACAAGAACTGTTGCTACTGCCTCGTCTTCTTTAGCTACGCTTGCAAAATCTCGAACCTCGATTCCGATCAGAACTAGTGCTGCTCCCGGCTCCCTGACTACCACTAGCGTCATCTCCTCCCAGAGCGGAGGAGCACCTCCGTCTTTGAATTCTGAAATAACGGCAGTTGGAGTCAAATCTTCCAGCTCTTCATCCTTTACAGAAACTGTTGCGATCCGCCGACATTCCGCGTCTGTAAGTGGAGTAATTATCCCACAGTCTACATCTTCGTCACCACGATCTTTTTTGAAATCGTCAAGTTTTTCTTCGTCTTCTCTCACTTGTGTCACCATAACAATGTCTTGCTCTCCATCTCCTTCTCGTATGGCAAAACACTCAGCTCCAGCTCTTCTTCTTCTTCTACCACCCCTCCTCTGGTTGTTGGTGTTGCAACTTATCATCTTATATTGCCATTACGGCCTACGCCAACAAAATCCTCAGAAAGAGCTGAATCTGCTTTTTCTCTCGTCACTGTTAATGTTGCTACAACCCAGCCAGGTGCTGCAACTCCCTCTCCTGGTGCAAAATTTTTAGTTTCTTTCTTTCCTTCCTTCCCTTCTTTTAACAGAGTTGTAAATGGTTCGGCATCTCCATTGCGAGCTGTTGTAAGATCCTCAAGCCCTTCTTCCTCTTCTTCTAACCTCACTATGACATCTTCTGCCGCAGCCACCAAGGCTACTACTCCCACCGCTACATAGCTACCAAGATCCAAGAAAAGCCTCACCAAAGCCACAACAATAATTCCTTTGCCTACTACTACTCCTGGGAAAGTCACCACCTTTAGCTCATCGTCAACCACAACTGACCGCAAATGATTTAATCTCACCATAAGGTGCTCACAAGATTGGGAGACTTGTGGTGTTGCCAAGCTCAAACCCTAATCAACTTTGGACTCTTTTCTTGAGACTACTACAGATGGTTGCATATCATGATGAAGAATGGGGCATTCCTATTTATGATGACAAGTATGTTCTCCCCACTGTGTTCTCTCCATTTTTCATATCCTTGGTTTTTAAGAGCTATCAATAGCTATTTATCTTCATAATCTTGACCCTCCAGGGCAATTGTGAATAATGTTTTATAAAGCAGGGTTTTGTAGGTGAATTCTGCACTGATATGTTGTTGGAACAACAATGAAGGCTACTATTTGAGTTGATGGTGCTGGAGGGTGCACAGGCTGACATGAACTGGTCCTCTATTTTGGCTCTACGTGATGATTTTAGGTTTGTATGAGTTTCTTTTGCCTCATTACCATGGTTAATGAGCTTGTTGACATTTGCAGATTTTTGTTAGTTGACATTTGCAGATTTTTGTTACCCTTGCAGTCACTTAAACCCTCTGGTTGTTGACAACTTTTGTGCAGTGCTGGATATACATATTTTGATCAAGCAATAGAGACATTTGACAAAATGAAAAGAGAACAGATTTAAAGATACAATGTTTGATTCCTGTTAGACGCTGAAGTTGCTGTTTCTTGTCAACTTCTCTGCAGGGTTGCATTTATGGGTTTTGATCCAGCAATAGTGTCCAAGTTTGATGAAAAGAAGATAACTATTTTGATAGCCAATCCTAGGATCCGCATACCAAAAGCCAAAATAAGGGGAGCCATTGAAATTCAATTTTGGGGAGAATGAGGGATGGAGGCATTTGAATTTTCTCTTTCCATTTAGATCAAGAAGATTGGTTGGACTCAAGCTTGTAGAGAATCATGTATCCCAGGAAGAAAGGACAATATTATGGGTGGGTGCCAATGTCAATAAAACAATCACAAAGAATGAAGATCACTTAACTAAACTGTATGTGACTGACAAGATAAAGCACCCATTATTGAGGAACTAAAGGAGGCAATGCAAAGACTTCATGAAGAGCATGCTAATGCTCTGTTGGAAAGACATGTTGCTAATAATGCTGATGAACTGATTGAAGTAGAAGCTGCTGTAACTGCTGCCAAAGTGGTGTTGCCCGGGGGGGCAGGCACTGCTACTACAACATCTGCAGCAGCTACAACTATAGTTGTGGTCCAAGATGGAACCAGCAGCGCCCCAAAGCTTGATGAGTTTGGATGTGATGTAAACTTCCAAAAGTGTCTGGAAAGCAAGAAACGAGCATAAGGCCGTGAATGTTGGCTGAAAAGATAGCAAAGCAAACAACAGCACCGAATATGGATGCTACTAGTGCAAGGGTATGACAACAAGCATTTGAATCAGAATTGATCATTAAACCAGAACTCAGATTCAACAACTTATTTTGAGAACTTGCAACTGGATTTGAACTTTCTCTTGCATTTGCATAATGGGCATGCTTCTTGGCCAGGAGTGATTGGGGGTCTATTGGGATTTGCTTATGTGACTTAAATCAAATACAAATCAAACTCTCTCATTGACAAAGAAAATTCAAAAAAATTATATTTAAATATTATTATTTTTTAAATATTGAAAGTTAGAACTTATCTTGAAGTTGGAACTTTGATTGAATCTGTAATTTGTTGATTCGAAAACTTATTTTCAAAAACTCACAATTTGATTTGAAAGTCAAACCCTATCATTGACAATGAAAATTCAAAGTAAATAGCAAAATATCATAAAAATTCAGATAAGTTGACAAACAAATAATTTATAGAATTGAATTAAAATTGGAAACAATATTTTCCATATAAAAATAAATAAATAAATGATTTAAGTACAAGAACTGAAAATAAATCTATAAATATATTACATATCAAACATAACACATCTATGTTTGTCAAACAAAATCCATCAATTGCCATTTAAATTGAAATTAAATTGTTTACAAATTTATAGTTTCAAAATAATAATTGTAATTTATAGTTTCAAATTGACATACCGAGTTAATTATTCACAACCTGGTTTATTCCCAGTTTTAGGTTCAAATTGTGTTCCAACCCTAAGTATTGAGAGTGATGATATAAAATGGGACCAATTTGATCATCATGTCACCAAAACATTAGTGGGTGCGAGACCTTGTCTTATGTTTTTAAAATCATTGCTTATTATGATCAACACTAATTTGAAACAAAGCAATGAAAGGAGATCATCCTCTATTTAACTTTGACAACCCTTCTACATATCAACCACATATCTTATTGTTTATGTCAAAGAGTGGTGTAATGAGAGGGTGAAGTGTAAAGAGCTTTTCAAACAAAAGTGTGTTACAATGCCATTACAACATTATATCAATATTTTATGAATATTTAATTAACATTTAATTTTGAACACATTGTTAAAATGTTGTAAATGCATAGATACCATGAAGGGAACAAATTTGCTATAGGCTAGCACACCTCTCCATGTCCCATTAGTGACAATGGGAATATATTTTTTGTGATTTTTGATATGAACCGATTAGTCTTGAATGAACATTTTATCATTCACAATGGAATGGATTTGGGGTTCTTCAACCATTTTCCTTAAGGGCAAGATGTTGTTCATTTGTCAAAAGTTAAGAGTTTGATTACATGTTCAAATGTTTTTGATGAGTAAGCTAGGATGTGTTTGAAGTGAATGTTTTCTAGCTTCTTGAGATCCCATAAGTCTTTGCATAGTCAATCAAATATATGTTGCGATCTAAAGCGCTATAGGTGTGACCTTAGGATGAGGGGAAAAAATACTTTAGACTCTAAGACCGATCCACACCTCTCAACATGACATGGTCATCAAACACCTTACGTGTATGGTGATAGGCCATTCTACGCTACACAAAATGGAAAGAAAAAGAAGACACGATGCCATGAGACTTAGTAAGGAGAAAATAGATCAACATATCCATCCTTGTGGCATGGAATGTTCTAAATGATGTCAACAATGTGGTGTGGCTATTGTGGGCCTGCTGCTACTTGGACACGAAAGGAAGGAAGCTCACACTACTCCTACCAAGAAGGAACAAAGACATCAACAACAACATCTTATAATAATATATTATGTGACTGACATGGAATGTCCTGATGTGCAAATTGTTGTGGCTGGGTGATGCCAAGTGCTATCAAGAACTTGGACACAAAGGAATCTGATGAAAAGGCAAAACAAAAATCAGCATGAGAGAGAGAGAGAGAGAGAGAGAGAGAGAGAGAGATCATCTAGCCCTGACAACATTTGATCACTAGGTCTTTTAAGGTGGCACAATAGTCTGATCATATGGAGCTGTATGCATTTAGGGTTTTTTCCTTTTTGTTGTTTTTGATTGTTTGCTTTCATTTTTTCTTTGGGTTGTGTACACTCGTGCTCTCATTTGCCTTGTACTTTTGATGGATGGGTTCCCGTCCTTGATTTTTATATACAGGGTTTTTCTTCTTTAAAGCCAGTATCACAGTCCACCTATTAGAGGGGAAGCTTACAAAAGGTAAATAATTTCCTAATGTGAACAAGGGTTTTTTTTCTTTTTTTTCTTTTTTTCCCTCAATTTTGTGATGTCCCCATACTGGGGATAATCCACAAGAGAAATTAGCCACCAAGTCAAACTTGGCTAATTTCTCTTGTGGATGTCTAAATTTGACTATATCAAATTTAGACAATATTTTGGATGTCTAAATATGGCTATTTCTTTAAGAAAAAAAAAAATCCTACAAAATCTGGTGACTTTGGCACTTTTTTTTCAGAAGAAAAATCCTTTGCATCAGTGGCACTGGGATTTTTATGTTGTTGCCAAGTGGCGAAATTTGGCAAAAAAAACCCAAAAAACACCCACTGATATACACCAAGTTATACTAAAAGGCCTAATAAGATCAATTCTATGTTCAAGTAAGGTTATGTGACGCACACCCACCAGCACCATCCATTGGAAATATGTTATGACTGGGTTTTGGATGAATCACAACGGAGTTATCAAGGTTCATCCTTGTAAACCTATCCCGTAAACCCACCTACTTCCTGCTCTGTAATTGGGCCAATATGATAGGCAAGTAGGTAGGGAATGTAAGTGGGTTATACCTAGGGTTTAGGTAGGGTAAGTAGGTAAGGCACTTGGTGGCTACTAAGTAATTAGATGCATGTTGGTGGTTAGTAGTACATAGGTTAGTTAACAGCCATGATTAGCTATGAAAGAGCGATTGAATGAAAAAGTGTTTGCCGTCCCACACACATCCATCCTGCCTCCGTGTTCTGGTGTCACTTTGGCCATTAAAAGCATGGGTATTCCACATTCATGCACACAAACTGATGCGTGGTGGTCACTGCTAGGTATGCAAAGATCTTCTTGACTCCTTTCATGAAATTTCATGCAACATTCTTCACTTCCTTCGTTTATTTTCCCCTAGTAATTTTTATATACATACACTATGACATGCATACATATAGTTTTAGTAGGAGCTGTGTGTGCCTTTATTCTTTGCTTCTTTGCTTTGCATTTCTTCGAAATGGTTTTTAAATTTAGCCCGAAAATTTCAACAATTTTCAACAATTATAAAGATGCTCACGTTGGTTCTAATTTACACAATGATCTTCCTCTAATGTTTTGAATATGAAGTCAAGAATAATTTTTGTGTCTATATGTGTATTTGTAAAGCTAAATATATTCTTATCTGTGGTGCATTCACACTTGATGTTAAATCAATGTGAAATGTAAATCTAGGTGGCATCCTAGGTGGCACCCAATGTTAAATGGGTGATAGCTTAATGTTAAGTGAATGTTAGTTTAACATAAAATCTTGATGATAAGTAAGTTTAAGTCCTAAATAACTATTAAGGTGACAAAGGGACTCAACACTAGAGTCCGTAACGTCAAGTGTGAACACACCGTTAGTCCTATTGACCTATATTACAAGAGGATAGTAACAACAAAAAGGAAGGAAAGGAAGGGAAACAAAAAAAAGACCCCAGTCCTAGGTCAAACATAAGGGGGCAATTCACACTTGAGCACTTGGGTTAGACCAGTGTTGGGTGGGTATTTGCTTTGGTGGGTAAGAACTAAGAACCATTGGTTTCACTTAGTAAGAATCAAACCAGAATTGGGTATGATTTTGACCCATGAAAATCTAAAGTTTTTTTATTGGTCCATAAACACTTTGGGTTTTCACTTAAACAGGTTTGGGCCAGTGATTTTTTTGGTTTTTTCAATTTTGTTATGTACTAAAATGGTGATCATGCATAAGATGATTTAGCCAATTTTGGTGATTAAAAAAACCCCAAAAAAAAAGTTTCTTTAGCATCCTTCAATATTTTTGGCTGACAAAATAACCCTAAATCCAGGAATAAAAGTGTGTCTCACTTTTTGATATTCCAATAAGATAATGTGAAGTCTCTAGTGGTGTCTTTTACAGTCCTATTCAAGTCTACCCTACAAACAAAGACCTTTGGCCCATGGAGTATGTGCTTTGCCATGGTCTCATCCAAATAACATAGTACCATGCGATTCCACTAGCCATGGCCCAAGCATGCAAGTGTAAACCACCTCTAAGTGACTAATGTTTGAGACAAAGATCAACTACCTAGCAAAAGCTAGAAGATGATGAGCTATTTCACCAATCACCAACAATGAATAGGTTAGAGGTGAGTTTGCAAGGGGTGGAATGTAAGGAAAGGCCCTTTACCTCACAACTATCCCTTGACTTAGAAATAGAGGAAGCTTGCATTTTTTTAAACGAGCTATTGATGGTTCTTGTTAAAAGGAAAAGTGATGATAATTGATGGGGGAACATTTTGGACCTTTGGTGGCAATATTTGGTAACATGTGCAAACAAAAAGTTATCACCTTGCTTACAAAGATTGAAGAGGATATAACAAGTGTTGGATATGGTTACATAGGGAAGGGAGGGGAATGGGGGGGGGGGAGATGTTCCAAACCCAAATAAGTCATATAGTTATTAAAAAAATGAGTTAAAACTTTTTTGAACAATTTTGCATTTGTTTCAACATCATTTTCACCTTCAATAAAAGTTTAAATCCAGTGAAATGAAACTTATACAACTATTTATTCTTATGGTCACATAATTACTAATTGGTTCATCCTTCAATCTTGCCCAATGTTATATGTACAATTTTTTCAAGCTTATGCGTGCTCCTTTGTAACCAAAGCTTGAGTTTCAAATGACATTTAACACAATCTCTCACTCTACACAAGAATCACCAATAATTTCAATTCTTCGAATATTTCATTATAGGATCTTCAATCGGTTTGAGAAAAGTGTGCACATTCCATTTTTGTTAGAAAAAAAAAAACTTAGAATCTTTACGTTAAAAATATGTTTAAGTTTCAAATGTGTCAGTGCCAAAACTTTTGGCAATGAGATGGTGAAGCTTTAAGCTCGAGTCAAATCAAATGAACATACTAGAAAAATTCAAAACCTAACATGCTCCATCCCTTTTTCCTTCACTAAGCATGAAAAGTAATAATATCTTGCATGTGTTTCCATTCCAAGCAAAAAAATAATGTCATGAATGTCCTTACCATCATTAAAATTATCACCTTGAGAAACACCTTCAATCTCCTTTATAAGCAACCATGTCACATCTATGTAAGTTTGGATAACCTTGTTGAACACATAATGCTTCTAAAAAAAATCCAAACCTATTGTTTAAAATATTAACAACCCACAAAATTTGAAGACCCAATTTAAAATCTTAACCGCTAGAATAAATGTCCAACCCAAAATTGAACACTAAAACCATTTGGTGTTACATATTTCACCATTCCATCCTTGAAAAAGTTGTGTCTCCACAAATAACAATTGAACTACAAACTACAAGATTTTCAATGTCTTTTCTTGACATGTATGTAAGTTCGATTTTGCAAAAACTAATTGATATTAGCATACCATTGAAAATTAGAACATGCACCCTTCTTCTTTTTCGCATGATGAGCTTCCTCAACAAAAAATATTTATAATTTGTTCAATATCATTTGATGTGGCAATTTCAATCTTATTATGTTTTTCAAGTAAACATTTGCAAGGTCATAGTTATTCTCACCCTTTAACTATTTCTAGCACTCACTTATGTGAACAAGATGTAAGTTTGAATGCTTCACAAAAGTACATTTTAAACAAATTTTATTGTGTAATGAAAATTCTCACACATAACATCGTTTAGTCATGACCCCGAAGTTTTGGTAACTCACGTTCTTGCATGATCCCCTCCTTTGTAAATCACACAACCTAAAAAGGCACTTAAATATGATATTGGTGTCGCATATAGGTTTACTTTTGCCTCTCCTATAGAAAAACTTCGTTGAAATAGGATTATGAATATTCATCCACCTTTTTGCTTCAACTTTCACATTTGTATTTCCCATAATCTTGTTTTTCATCAAGGAGTTCAAGTGAGATATTTCCCTTTCTTCATTAAACACTTTTGGTTTAAAAATGTCAAGTAGCCTACTCATGTTTCCTTAATTCCAAAATCATTTCATCATAAAGTGCAATGCCCACATACTATACTCATTCCAAAGCATAGTTTCATTTATTTGAAATATTCTTTTTCAATTTACTTTTGACTTGTTTTAATTATGGCTTCAACCTTTAAAAAAAGGGATAACCTCATCTTTACATTAATTTAGAATATGCATTTGTTTCCTTAAATATTCATGTTCCACTTACCTAGACAAAATATTCAAATTTTTTTTCAACTTTTTTTATGCAACAATTTCATAACATTTCCCAAAATTGATCACTACTAGAAAAAAATTAGGACACGTGTACTTGCTTTAAAAATTGCAAAGACATTTATTGTACATTAAACTTTTTTGGTCATCTTGAACCTAAATTGATATTTGTCCTTAGTAAATGCAAGTATTCAATCTCCTACTATGGCCTTTCATCCATACCATGGGTCCTTTGCCATTGCTTTTGTTTCCACCTTTAAATTCGACAATCTTCCAAACATACACATAAGCCAAACCAAGTTACAACATTTCCTTTGCATTATTACTATTAGTTTAATGAATCTTGCAAAAGAAGCACTTAAATCAAAGTATATCATTTTTCTATGCATGTAATAATTCCACGCAGTTTTTACAACCTTTTCTAAAAATCTTTATAGCTTTCATTTAATGTGTTTTCTATGAATATAATTTTTGAATAGTTAAGTACAAAAAAAACCTAAACATTTAATAAAAACCTTTCAAGCCCACTAATATGTACAAACCACTCACTTCACCTTTGATTTTATTTCTCTTTCATTCATTCCAATAGTTTCACTCAACTATTGGAACACAAGAAAACCTTATAATTTTTTTGCTCTAATGAACAACACTTTTGCATGTCACAAAAAAATGTTGTTCACTCAACTCTCAAATATTCTTTCACAAACATGTGACCCAAATAAAAAATTGCATGTATAATGACATTGAGCTGTCATTTGGGTTCCCTCCTTTTGCTTTTAGCAACAATTTAATCATAACAAGAACAATAACACTCTTGGTCTTGAATAGGTAAAATATTTCCCAAGCCATAATCAATCTTAGTCATAGTTTCCAATTCTTGTTGATCAATGCATGATGGTGGAATGCTAATAATAAACACCTAATCTTGCATTGTAGCACTTATGTTTGTTGCATGGAAAAGCTCCTTTAGCCTTTCTTGCTTCAACTATATCCTTTTCATTCTTTCCAAGTTACTTTTCCATCTTGCATTTGTATTCAAGATCCTTGTAAGGACACATCAATCCAAATAGGAACATTAAATTAATACAATTCCCTTGACAAATGGAAATTGAACTTCAATTGTTTCAATGTGATTTGTTAATTGTTTTCCATAATACCAACAATTGCAAGCACAAGAGGATCATGTTTGTGGGCATTGCTACTAGTATTTTGTCACAAATATATTGAAACTACATGAGTTGTAGTTTCAATATTGATTCCATTATGTAGCGCATTCCTACACAGCTTTGATGTTCATGACTTGATACCAACAGATCAACAAAGGATTAATACATGCTTTAACAAGAGTTAATGAACTTTTCCACCAATTCCAAATCCTCCACTTGTGGCATTGATGATCAATCTTGTGGAGTTGTTACAAACTTAGGTTGGTTGCAAAGAACAATTTGTTGGACAAAATGTTTTTGTTTTTATAATTAGGTTTCTATCTCCAAAATCCTAAGTATTTTCTAAACACTTTGAATACATTTTAAAGTCACAACATTTTTTGCAATCCATTCTACCTTTATTTGGCAACACATTTGGTCTCAAGATAAAAAATTTAAGTAGTTCCAAGAATGTCAATTATAAGCCAAATATATAATCATTTCTCTTGTAGCTCTTGGCATTGCCTATATAAACTTGTTGAAATTACATTGTCAACATTTCTAAAATCTTTATTTTGCAATAAAAAATCCTCACTAATAACTTTGTTTTTATTCCAAATCTAACTATTTTTCGAGAATTTTGAGAATTCCATTAGAATCTATTTGTGGATAACATTCACTGTATGTCCCATCATGCCCAGATTGTCTTTCAATTTATTTAGCTTTGAAATAAAAAAAGAGTGTTTGAACCACACTTAACACAATCTTAAGCTTTACATAAGGACAAAACAATATCGTTCACAAATATTTAGGTTTTTCGTTATAGGCATTGAATAAGTACCTTATAAGTCTTCACATTATATTGTTGTTAAAAATAATTTGTAATTTAAGATGTCATAAGCCAACAACATTTATAAACTTCACACATGCCAACACCAAAACTTTGAAATGACTTGCATCATTTGATGCACCCCAAAGGCTTGCCACAAGGTATTGAGGTGAACTTTCCAATATGATGCAATGTGAAATATTTGAAAGCTGAAAACACATTCATTAACTCCGCACATTAGAATAAAAGGGAGTGCTAAAGCTTTGTGATGGGTTTAAGGTGAGCTCACAAAGTGTATTTCAAGGTGAAATCAATATGCACAATTTGCAAATAATTATATATATATCAAATTACAGAAAAAATGATGCATATACAAGCCATGGGTGACCCACCTTCACAAAACAACACAACATGGATTTGAAAGGAGTCACCACCTCCCTATAACATATTTTGTAAATGGTGGTAGGGACTACATTTGAAATCACATTGATTTTCAGTGTCTTGCTCGATTTGATTCCATTTGGAAGCATTTAATTTCATCCTAATAAAAACATTTTGTTATCCTTCCTCAGAGTTGGTCACACACACAAGTTAGGGTCATGACATGAAGGTTTAATCCAAAGTCAAATTAGATGACTAGAACAACGAAAAAACTCATAACCTAACATGTTCGACCCCCTTCCCTTTCATTGAACAAAAGAAAAACATCTCCATGTCCAAATTGTCCTTTGAAATGGAAAATCCTTCTCATGAACTTCATCAAGCCATTGTTAAATCTATAATAAATCTATCACAAAGTGGGAAATGCCTTCAAGTTTCTTTCACAAGTCACCACCTTGCATGAATGCACCTCCATAATCACTAGACACCTTGAGCATACAATGCTTCCAAAAAACCAAATACCAAGCTTGTTCCTTGAGATAACAACCACAAAACTTGAAAATCCCAACCTAGGACCTTCAAATTCCTAACCATAATTAAACACAATGATTTTTAATGTTATATTTAAACTTTTCCCACCATGTACAAATAATTAGAGTTTCAAAGTTGAACATATTCCTTTTTTGTACCCAAACTTTTAATACCAAGTGATGCACCCCTAGGTGTGTTAGTGGTATAATGATAAAATAACTTTTTGATTCTTAATTTAGCATTGAAATGTAAACCCAAGGCATGTTGCCTAGCTCTCAACAAGGAAAAAAAAAGTGTAAGCTCCAAAATGACATTAAAATGAACTCCTCAATTTGGATTCATAAACCTATCAAATTGCATAAACTAAACAATAGGAGAATTGAAGTTAGTTCATGAATTAGCCATGAGCTCAGATGGATTCACATCATTCACCACAACCCAAACAATAGAAGCAACATCATCTTTCTCCCTATAATATACTCTATAACTTGTTACCACACCTACATGGATAGGACTAAAATGCGAGAGATTTTTGTCCTAAAACTTCGAGAGGTCATAACTTTCTCAATGATATCCAAATTCAACAATCATTTTTATTGCAAGTTTATCATGTAACTCTTAAAATGAAATTTCCAACTCTATACTAAACATTTCAATTAGACTTGATTTGATTCCTACTTGAGAAAAGGGGCCAATCTCTTGGTCATTTTGTGTTTCTTGATGCTGGGGAACTTTGCCAATTAAAAATAATAATCTCCCACCCTCATTCACAACACCTAGTGATGTGGAATGGCTTGAAGGCCAACCCTTCTCTAGATTGTTTTGTTCCCAATGGAGTTCCCAAGCACCGAAAAATGTGAAGTGACCAAAAGATCGACCTTTTCTCTATACGAAAGGGGGGTGTTGGGGATACAACAAATTAAGGTGATTGGCATCCCAAAGCACAACAATCGAGATTTTGAAACTTGAAAATTGGTCCAACAAGAATATTTGTTGAAGGTGAACCCCAACAAACAATCACCATTAGTTTGGGGTGCAAGTATCTTCATATCACACCTAAGGTGTGCACCAAATATCTCCCACCGCTTTACTTTGTGGGGGTCTCTCCATGGCTCCACATCCAAAGCCTTCCAAAATATGGCAAACAAGTCAACAAATGTGTTTGTCTTCAACAAATGTCACACCTTCGGGAAAGGGTCTCTCTTTTCACATGTCCAATAGTCTAGGATGGGATAGTTGAGAGGACAACATGTTTTTTAGGGTCTTCTTCTTTGGATTGTAGTGAGACCCAAAAACTTGCACTCCAAAAAAGGGTGCGGTCCAACCCTAAAGGACGGTGCAACAATATTCTTGTTTAGCCAATTAGGACTTGGCAAATACCTACACATATTTTGTTTATCCAGAAAATAATTTAGCCAAATTTGGCTACATACTAGACACAAAAGTGGAAAAGAAAAGAAAAAAGAATCCTTCTATGTTCTTGGCTACCTACTATAACTTCTCATAAAAAATGTAACGACAATTTGGATTTATTTTTGTTTGAAATCTGGCGAATTTGGGCTATTCTTTTTCCATGAAAAATCCTTCTGTATAAAGCCAAAACCATGTTTTTTTCAGGTTGAAATCGGCAAAGATTTGCCAGTAAAAAGAAACACGTGTTTGAGCAACATTGTGTGGTTCTGGATTCTCGGGTGCTAGTGACTCAGATGAGTTAAGTATCAAGAAACAAAAGATCGGTGGTCAAATCTTGTGGCCAAAACCCATGTCCTCATCTTTGCACCACAACAACAACAACAAACACGCGAGTGTTCAATTGACCCACAAATTCCACGAATTTGTGATTGACAGATAAATTCCATGGAAATTTGTGTGCAGGGAGAGGAACTCCACTCGGGAATCACACAATTCTTCAAAGTGCACGAGGACTTTGTGAGTGGAAAAATTGGTAAGGATTTTGACAAATTATAGAACAAGTTCACCAGCTTTGCACTTTGATCTAATTCTAGGCTTTTAAAATTATAGTCAATGTTGTTTCAACAAACCAAGATATGCACAATTTGTCATCCCATTTGCTAAGTCAAGCAAGCCTCAAGGTCCTAAGACTCTGGTCTTAATTGTTCAGCAGTAATAATAATAATAATAATTTATAATTTGGCATTCTACTAAATAATGAAGCTATTGTGCTTGAGAGTTTCATTCAATTTTTTTGGCATTGTAAGCACTTTTTTTTCAGAATTTTTGGCAATTTAGAAAAGGAGTTAAATTAATGTCTAACCAGGCTAGTGCACTAGTGTAATTTGCAAGAGCAAAGTGTTTTTCTATTTCTCTTTTCTCCAAGGGACCTTCTAGATGCATTATGCTCAATTTTGAGGGTGTTTCATCAAGCCTAGTGTGGTGGGATGGGTGTTGGTGTTTGGAACTTCCCCTCCCCCCAATATAAAATTATAATTAGTCAAGATGTTATAGTTTTCTGGAAAGTACCCAAAACTGGGGTTACTAGATCCCCAGTTTCATCAAAAGTCATGAGGAAAACAGTACACAAGAAAAAAAAGCTGGATTACACTATTTTTCTCACTAAATTGGTCCTCACAAGAGTTTCACGCCCAGTTTTGGATTTGCATTACTTCCACCTTCACTGCTGCTCATCCCAAAAGGTTGGTTGGTTGGTTGTTTGTTTTGCTTGTTTCATTTTCTCAAGTTGAGATCTCCCAAGGGACCGAGGCTGTGTTCTTGGCATCACTAGAAACCAACCTTTTGTGTTGGGGCAATTTCTTAATGTTTAGACTTGCAATGCATGAGTATTGAATTTGAATGTTTTCAGCACTGAAAATTCGATACAAATATTACATTAAAATTTTAGGGGGAATTGGGTGTGTGCCCGTGGTACCATTAACATGCTCTCATCGAGTGTGGGTGGTTTCATAATTCCTGGACCTATGGTTTGGGAGTTATGGGATTTAATAATTTTAATAATTGAAAATTCAATCAAATAAAAAATTAAAATTTTTGAAGGAAATTTGAATTTCACGCAAATGTACATTCTTTATATTAGTTTGCAAAACTATGTTGTAAATTTGTGCTCAACAACACATGCCACACTAGTTTTTCATTAGAAGAGGTCCTGTTAAAAATAAATTCATACAAATCTTGTAAATTTGATTCCCAAGTTCATTAATCCAGTGCCTAATTATGCTCAGTTTCTAGCTACACTCAATTTGGAGATGAAGGAGGGATTTGAGAGTCAAACGAGGGCCCAAAGACAGGGTGACTTTGCGCATAACTCTATTGCATGTGTGTCAAGATTGAGGGCAAAAGCTTTCTCTTGGGGGAGAAACCCGAAGAAAGCCCATGTGTTTGGTGTTTCCTAGTAGGTGAAGAAGGTTGAATTTTAACACAATAATTGGAGCCATCTCCATTGATTACAAACAGGTGTCCATGTGTCCATATTGGACCAAGTGATTTGAATTCAACACACCAAGTTTATGTTCAAGAATCATACGTTGCACAATTTGTATGGGTTTCAACTTACAACTCAAGACAAAATGTTGAAAATTGTCAAAAATTGTCAAAATGTCAAAATTATCAGATTCGTGAGGTTATTCAATTATTATCACCAAGCATACGAGATTCATTCTCCCTTTGTGGGAGGGGTGCTTGTAAACTACATTTGAAAATCTTCACAATAATTAAAGTTTTCATTTGACCTTTAATGCTAATTTGTTCTTGAAAAGTTGGATGATTGAAAAAATGTGGAGGAAAAACCTCACACTACTAGCACATGAATTGTTGCATGTGAGAGGAGGAAAATAATGATGTGAAGTGTACAAGTAAAGCATGACTAGGGTAGATAAATGATGGGTTGGTGAGTGAACACTTTAAAAGCTTTGAGAGAGTGTGTGCATTCATTCTCTTTGTCATTTTCATCTTTGGAGGTTCCAAAGGGTCTATAGGTAGGTAGTCCTTCACTTGACATCTTTATATTTGTTTACAAACTTCCATTTGAGTTTGAAAAGGAAATATCAAGTATATATACTTTCCTTCTACCATTTTCAATACCACATGTGTACCCACCTCATACAAGCCAAAACTTAACTTTGGACCCACTACTAGGACCAAAGCTCCTATGAAATCTTGAAGAGACCCAAATTCCCAATTCCCAAATTTTTGTAGGTCTAGTGGTGTCACATGATACATGTACAATGTAAAAATATGCTTTTGGTATTCTATATCATGAAGACTATTTGGTGGGGCATATAATTGAACTAAATATTTATTTTCCTAGACCATATAATAATAACTGGTTTGATGACATAATGTCTGCTTTGGAATCAATTGCTTCTAAGGTTGTAAGTAACACACATTTTGAAGTAGACCTTATTAGTAGTGGGATCTCATGACTCACAACATAAAATACTAATGTTAATTAAAAGGAGCTTGATTTGATAAAGCTTCAAAAACACGAGCACCAATTAAGGTGATTGAGGTGAAAATTGAACTTGGAGACGATTTCATCTAACATGAACACTGGACGTGTTAATGATTGTGGATTTTGACTCTTGAGAAAATAGGTTTATTCTTTAATGTAGAATGTGCAATAAAATTATGAAAGGTTGGGTAGTAAGGTTTAACATTCTAAACATCCATCAATGCATGAGAATAGAGTTCATTTTAAACATCCATGTATTCTAGATCATAAGATTATGATCTAAAGATTAGTTTTGGGCAATTCTCACAAATAGGGTCAATTTTTAGGCTAGTTACCAAGTTGGTTCTCTCAATAAGAATTGAGAATCCCCAAGAATTGCTAGTGATATCATATGGGGTTTATATTTGGGGGTAAAATATTTGTAAGTTGCAAAAATAAGGATAACCTTGTAAAGTGAGAATTCAAACCCAAAACTTTCTTATGTTCAAAAGGTTCATTTGTTGCTAGACCACAACTTTACTTATGCAAATTATTATATGATATTTTAATTTAAAATTTGAGCATGTGTAAGCTAAAGGCATTAACAAATGTGTCCTTTTTAAATTAACTTTTTTTGAATTTTTTGCTCCACATGGGAGTGCAATCTAGTGATAAAAATCATGATCCTCCCCAAGGGCATTTACCTATCACATTGGTGCCTTACCCATCCATATATTTTTCTTTCATCCCTTATTGTTCATCAATCAATTCTATCCCTTTGATGTGAACAAGTAGGGCAAGTGAAGGGCTGTATATATGTCTTGTTCAATGTGATAGGCTTCTTAGTTGTTACTAGTTTGGAGTGCAATACCCGGCAAATTGGGAGTGTTCCAATCGTAATGCACCACAAGGGGCCATTGAAGACTTAAAAAAAAGAAAACTATCATTCTCCTTTGGAAGCTCTTGACTCTAGAAATCCCAACCCTAATTGAAAGGCAATCGAGTTATCAACCCAGGTATTAAATCCGGTTGGAACGGACATGATGAATGTAGGATATCATCCAGCACAATATTCATGCTTGCCGTGGCCAATAATGGCCTGCTCCTTTACCTTCTATGTTTGATATAGGTATATAACTCAATGACATTTTTCATGGTTTGTTGTGGATGAAGAATGGAAATGAAAAAAGAACAAATGGCATTACATCCATAGATGGCCATCAAAATATACCATGGTCCCTATATTGTTATGGCATAAGGTGCAAGACTTGACCTAATGGTGGTCATTCAGATGGTCTCATCTTGCCATCCCCATATTATTCACAAATATGTACCCTTCTATTTACATGTAGAGCCAAAGAGGGGTGTGTGTAGGTGAATTTTTTTAAGACAACCCAAAAAACACCAACCTACTTCACATGAAATACTCTCCTTTTAGGCCAATCCACCCCTTTTAAGTGACGGATAAGCCAAACTAAACTATATCCTTTGAGTCGTTAGCCCAAACCAAAATTTGGGGACGACCCATTTTGTGTGGAAATTCAAACTGAAGCACAAAATGGCCTTTTAGATGCCATGGAGTGCACCCGTGCACACCCAACTATGTTTAGGGTCTAGTGTCCGTAGAAAATTTTGGTTCATGGGTCCCAAATCATGTGCAAGAAGAACCTTCCACAATAGCTTTTCCGACTCTTGAGAGTCATCCTCATGAGGACTTTGTGAGTGATGATCATTGACCCGAGGAATAGTTGAAGTGGGTCATTTTTCCATGTAGCTAGCTATCAAGTCTTGGTCTTTCTTCAAATATAATTTTTATCTAGGGTGTCCTAGTTTGAAGCCTTTCATGCCCAAATGTGCAAAATTAGCAAGAAAGCTTGAGTGAAGATACAAGAAGTTGGAGTGGACCACCAATGTTGGGGGCAAGGATATGCTTTGTTGAACAATTTAAAGGAAGATAGATGACCATGATGTATATGGTCCACAACCTAGATGCAATCGGGAGTTCAATTTGGGTTGACGATGTAGTGCCTTGGTAGCTTTGGAACATTTTTGTCAAATAATTAATTAATTTTGAAAATTTCATTTCGACAAATACAATAATGTTGAAGATTCCATAATTTTTGCTTCACAAAATTTTTAAATTTTTTTTAAAGAATTTTTTTTGTTATTAGAAAATTGTTATTTTGAATTTTTGAACATTTCTGCAAATAATTTTAACTAGGGTTGAAGGTGGCAAGGAAGTAGGGTATGGAGCTTTGCCTTACTCGTGGGGGCCGGTGATCAATGGGTCCCCCATAGGACTAGCAGAACCTAAAGTGGGACCTGCAGATGGTCACATGTGCCATCTAGAAACAAACCATTTGTTTTGTTAGGCATGTAATTTTGTTAATAAAGGCCGATTCCGGTTTATAATATTTCAGAACCAAAGAACTGGTTTGGTTTGTTGAAACGATCAAAATCGCATCGAACCCTTGCCTAGGTGAGTTCATGGAATTAAGCCCACTCCAAATACAAAGGGATTTTTTTTTCAAAATATTTTATATTCACAGTTTTACAACACATTAAAACCAAGGATTGAATAAATAAAGCTAACCTTTAAACAACTAAATTTAATATCATTTGTCAAATTTTCCAAAAAAATTCAACTTGCTAACCTTAAAGAATTTGACCTTGTGTTCAATAATGCATTTTTTTAATAAAGATTTCAATTTGGATATTAGATCTGACAAAAGCCTAGTTCTACCCTCACTACTGAATGAAATCTCAAACAATTTTAGAAAATAAGCATCCTCTTTGAACTCATATTTATTTATTTATTTATTTTCTCACTCATTCTAATAATGCCTGCCATATGTGCTTCTAGGTATCTATCAGTGTTGTGCGTGTAAATGGTTTGGGACTTACACTCTGTGTAAGTGTAAAATTAAAAAAAATAAAAATAAAAATTATATATATATATATATATATATGATTTTACATGGCTATGTAAAACAATGTAAATATATAACAATGTAGAAAAAGTGATTTTTACTTGAAGAGTGGAGATTTCATAATGTTTTTGAAGATAAACTAGCTGAATGGCCCATTGCCAAAAAAAAAAAAACCATCAAAATATATGCCCACAACTAATTCATATGACTTTGCAAGAAGGTCTGGTCATTAAAGATATATAATAAAATTATTTATAAAGTAAGGAAAACAACACTAGAACCCTGAGTTTGGTCATAAATAGGGTGAGATTCCAAAAAAAAAAAAAAAACCATTACCATTCGAGGGTGGGGGAACCTCACAAAGTGGTGACCTGATTTTCACCCTGTCTTTCCTTTTTCTTTAGCGCCTCCATTGTTGCTACAGATATTTTCACTGCTCCTACTTGTAAAGCTATTATAATTAGTCTCGAACCTTGTGCATAAAATGCTGATTTTCAACATTTCATTCCCAGATTTAATAAAATTTCCTTACTATATGGATACCCCTGAAAAAAGGGTTTGGGGTGAAAAGTTGCCCAAAGACGATGACTTGCAAATAATTTTAGTACTTACACGTCCCAAAACATTTACACAGGGCCATGGAAATGTATTTGACAAATATTTACACTGGCCTCAGGTAAGTGTAAAAACTATATATATACACTGCAACAGGATAAGTGTAAGTGTAAAACATTTGGACGTTTAACTGTAAATGATTTACACTTACACTGGATTTACATGCCACATATATGGCTATTGACACTTACATGCACAGCACTGATATGTGCTTTTTTTTTCTTTAATTTAGTGAAAAAAACTTTAAAGAATAAAAAACACTAAAGCCCAGAAAACATTGATGCTAAAAGCAGGACACTAAAAGGAACACTATTTCTGCAGCCAGAAAAGCATGTCACTCAGAAACTTGCATTCTTGGACATCAAATTGTGAGAGCTGCACATAAAATTATGGTAAAAAATAATTCCCCAATTCCCTAGTCCAGTTATAACTATTAGGTAGTTATAACTTGGGGTGACATGCTTTATATATATATATATATAGTCTTACAAGTAAGCCCTCCTTTACACTAGGAGTCAGGGCTGAAAAACTTGGGCACAACTTTGAGCATTTTTTGGCTTGTTGTTTGGCCCCCAACTTACTAATAAATGCTAGAACATTGATGCCAGAATATTAACAAGGGGTTTGCCACACTGTGTGGCCTTACCATTTACATTAAAAAGTATCTGAATGCAACAGAAGAATTATGGAAATTCAAATATTTCACCATGCAAAAATATAATCTTCGAAAAAATCCTCTAAAGGAAATCAAAATCATTAAACATATAGTAAAGGATGTCATGAAGCATCATTTCATCCATCTGTCTTGTTATTGATCTGTCCATTCATCCAATCATCCATCTGTCTTGTCATGGTCTGTTTACTCTGACGGGGTGAAGAAAGAGTGAAATATAGATGCGACACTACAGAGAAAGCAATAGGAAGAGATGGTGCAAACATCAAGATTTTCAGCAGCCAGGAAATGTCATATATAAAAAGGTTTTGAAAATGTAGTTTGTAATTGTAATTTTGTAATATGTATCGTCAAATACACACACACATGTGCATTAGGCACGGGTTCAAACTAGTATAACTCTATAATATATCTCAAGTTTCAACACAAGCCAAAACATCATCTTTTCAAAAATCCTCGTATCAAAATAGACTTACTACCTAGGGTCCAAAATCATTTAAGCTACTATACTCTATAATGAATCTGAACACAATAATATCCTTGCGTCCCAAGGCAAGGCCAATAAATGCTGAAACATTGACCCCCATGGTTGCAAATTGGCTTCCCAAACTCCATGATGGCATACTTTCTTTTTTTTTCAGACTTGGGGGGGTCAATACAAGGTCATAAAGTTCAGCATTTATTAGTAACTTGGGGGCAGATAAAAAATAATTATTTTTTCCTTGACTCCAAGTGTAAAAGCCCTTCTTGGGGCCTGATTTCAACTTTTTGTACCAATAGGAATGCTTGATTTGAGTTAAACCTTGGCCTTGACTCCTTGTGTAAAGTGGGCCTAAAGATTTGTGGTGTGGCTTAGGTAAACCCTAAACCCTACCTCAAGAAATTTCAGGTCCTTGGGTAGGTACCTGTGCTCTATAGAATACACTAGGAGACAAAGGCTGAAATAGAAAAAAAATCTTTTCAATCTGCCCTAAGTTACTAATAAATGCTGAACTTTATGGCCTTGTATTGGCCCCAACTAGCTTGGAAAAAGGATACCATCGAATTTGAGAAGCCAATTTGCAACCCTTGAGGCCAATGTTCCAGCAATTATTAATATCATGCCCTCAATGTTCTAGCATTTATTAGTAAACTTCGGGGCCAAACTCCAAGCCAAAAATGCTCAAAGTTGGCCCCATGTTTTTTCGGCCCTGACTCCTAGTGTAAAGCGGACCCTAGTCCCCATTTTTGGGGATTTTTTGGTCCTTATGTCCCCAATCTCAAGGGGAAAGGTAAATAGGTACCTACCTAGGTAGGCTAGGGTTTTGGTGTATAGGGTGCTTACTACTTGGATAGAGGAAGTTTTCATCCCTTACACCTTTTCACATCCCTAGGCTAAGTAGCTAATAGGGTAGATTTGCTAGAGGTAGGGTAGTACATAGGTACCTAGGTAGGCTAGGCTTTTGGTATTTAGGGTGCTTGCTCGTTGGAAAGAGAAGGAAAGAAAAAAAAGAGAAAAGCGAGGAGGCAGGAAAAGAAGAAGACGATGTGGTAAAGAAATCGGAAAGTGGAACCGCGCTGGAATCTTCGTTGTGACCTCACCCGTGCGTTCGCTCGTGTAGCGTCGTCGTTGCAACGCAGTCGCGGATGCGCGTTGCGCGGAGCTTTTCTCTTTGACCACCTCGCGCCAGCCGAGGAGTTGCGGGAGGGGAGCGGAGCGTGGGGACAGACAGAAAGAGAGCCTAGCTACTACGCAATTGCTGCGTAGCAGATGATGACGATGATGATGCTGTTGCGTCTTTTCTTTTATTGGAAGAAGCCAGGAGAAGAAGAATCCCGATGCAGCGGGCCGGAGAAGAAGGAGGCGCCACTTCCTCCTGCTCCTTACAAAGCTCAGCTGTCCTTCGCTTTTGACCACCACCACCACCCCGATAAGCTCCACCACCTTCCAGAAGCACCACAACCACCACCATGTGCTACTAGTATATTTTCCTCCTTTCCACCTCTAGTTTCTCCTTTTGCCGCGGAGTTTCTCGCCGGCTTCTTCTTCTTCTTCTTCTTCTTCTTTCAGTTTTCATTCCAGCTTCCTTTTTAGGTCGCGACTGTAATCTCGAGCTTTCCTGCAATCAGTAGTGTGCAGCGCCCACTCTAACCGTGGTCGGATCGGGGATTTGTTGTGTGAATTTTTTATTTTTATTTTTCCTGGCTGGAGATAATATCGTTTTGGTTAGGAAACTTCCCAGGGTTTGAGGAGGAAATTTGGAGACACATAGATAGAGAAAGAGAATTCGTTCTCCGAAAGGACCAAAACCGTGTGCGGGAAATCTGAGTGTTCGGGGATAGTATTATGGCAGTGGATGGCTGTTTGGAAAGTTGTCTTCCGTGGTTTGCATGATCCCGCAGAATGTTGTTTGCTGTTGTGCATCATCGTCCATCATCTGATGAGTTGAAAGCTTCCTCCTTCTGTGAGGATCCCCCATCCTCGGACTCTGATGCTGACATAGTGGCCTCAAACATTTTGTCGAGGATCCACTTTTAGTCGATAGATTCAGTGTTAGCAGTATCCTGTAGTGGATCTATTTCACAGAGGAAGTCTTTGTGTTGTGGGATTGTGTAGGGTGAGAGAGAGAGAGAGAGAGAGAGAAAGATCCAGACCAGAAGCAGCTTACTAGTGATCAGAAAGAGATTTTGTGCAGAAGAGGGATTAGTGCCAGGAGGGGGAATTTTTGTTTTTTATTGATCATGGCAAGCACCAGGAAGAGTAGATTGAGATTTAGCAAGCTGTATACATTTGGTGGTATCTTTAAGCCTTCAAATGCACAGAGAGCAGAAGTGTCTACCTCTCTGGGAGGTCCAGGGTTTTCAAGAATTGTGTTTTGTAACCAGTCAGAGAAGCATAACCTGAAGCCATACAAGTATAGCAGCAACTATGTGTCTACTGCTAAGTATAATGTCATCACCTTCTTCCCAAAGGCTTTGTTTGAGCAATTCCGACGAGTTGCAAATCTTTACTTCCTTCTCGCTGCAGCTCTCTCCCTCACTTCCGTGTCACCTTATACACCTTACAGTCTTATTCTGCCCCTTGTTTTTGTGGTTGGTGTCAGTATGGGCAAGGAGGCCCTGGAAGACTGGCGCCGATTTTTACAGGTATATCTTTTTAGAAAAATGAATAAATGAAAATTGTGTGTGTGTGTGTGTGTGTGGAGGAACTTGTCCCCAGAACTACCTTAGAAGAATTCTCTTGCAAGGAAGATCTTGTTGAGTAGCAAATTTGCAGCTAATTGTCACCAGTGATGTAATCCAACAGAGGGCAACATCTTTTTTTGGAGCTTTGTATTTGAGCCTCCTGATTTACACCCTGAGGCTTGCCCTTCTTGGCCTAAAAGTATGAACTTAATTTGTAGCGGGTACTTGGATCAGTTGTATATGTCTTTCTCACTGTCAGGTCCTTGATTCTTGTGTTGTAGAAGCTTTTGTCTTTTTTGTTCTTTCATCTATTGATTAGTTCTCACTTCTCCATTTAGGTGTGAAACTTTGTTAGAAGTAGCATGCACTGGAATTCATGGGTCCAGAATCGGTGGCCAACCTTTTAGACGAATTCTGATCAAGAAAACATCTTTCATCTGATAGAGTGTGTTCCTGAATTTCTGTCTGTTGCCTGGGTAAGTGGGTGCAGTTCATGATATGGTATGTGCTTGATTTGTTGCAGGACAAAGAAATCAACTCTAGGAAAGTAAAGGTCCACATGCAAGATGGGAAATTTGAAACGACAGCATGGAAAAAGCTGAAGGTTGGGGATGTGGTTAGGGTTGAGAAAGACAACTTCTTCCCTGCTGATCTTCTAATGCTTTCCTCAAGCTACCCTGATGGTATCTGCTACGTGGAAACCATGAACCTTGATGGTGAGACAAATCTCAAGCTCAAGAGATCGCTGGAGCGCACTGTAGAGCTTGATGAAGAGACTGAATTTGGAAATTTCCAGGCTCAGATCAAGTGTGAGGATCCAAATCCAAATCTCTACACTTTTGTGGGCAACTTGGAGTACAATGAGGAGATTATGCCTCTTGGGCCTCAGCAAGTTTTGCTTCGAGATTCAAAACTCCGGAACACTCCCTTTGTGTTTGGAGTAGTGATTTTTACTGGGCATGAAACAAAAGTGATGCAGAATTCAACGGACCCACCCTCTAAGCGCAGCCGCATTGAAAAGAGGATGGACAGTATCATTTACTTCCTTTTCACAATTCTGGTGCTTATTTCTGTGGTTGGATCCATTGCATTTGGAGTAACCACAAAGGTCTCAACACCATCGTGGTGGTACTTACGGCCTGATGACACAGTTTCGATGTATGACCCCAAGAATCCTGGGCTGGCAGGACTCCTGCACTTGATCACCGCGCTCATCCTCTATGGCTACCTTATTCCAATCTCTCTTTATGTTTCAATTGAAATCGTGAAGGTCCTACAGGCTCAGTTCATAAATAATGACCTGAATATGTACCACGCAGAGACTGACAGTCCAGCTCGGGCTCGTACATCAAACTTGAATGAGGAGCTTGGACAAGTAGACACAATCCTTTCTGATAAGACTGGAACTCTCACTTGCAACCAGATGGATTTTCTCAAGTGCTCAATTGCAGGTGTGGCTTATGGTCGTGGTATCACTGAGGTTGAAATGGCAACTGCCCGGCGGCTTGGGAAGGATCCCCGGATGTTGGAAGAAGCAGCCATTCAGGAAGATGAGAGTACAGGTGCAGGTATAGAAATGATGCCCATGAGACAAACAGGAAGGCCACAAGTCAAGGGCTTCAACTTCAAAGATGAACGCTTGCTGGATGGGCAGTGGGTCCATCAGCCAAATCCAGAGGTCCTCCAGATGTTTTTTCGCATTCTTGCAGTATGCCACACAGCCATACCAGAAGAGGATGAAAGAACTGGCTTGATTAGTTATGAGGCTGAATCCCCTGACGAGGCTGCCTTTGTGATTGCTGCAAGGGAGTTTGGGTTTGAGTTCATGAAACGTACACAAAGCAGTGTTATTGTACAGGAACCTGGACATAATGGACAGCCAATAAAGCGGTAAGGGTGTCCATGCACTTAGTAAAGATTTGTGAATGCCTGGTTGCACTTTACTGTGCTACTTCTGTACTACCAAACTGTTAGAATGAGTAAACAAGTCAGGTCTGTTCTCGTACTGCTACTGAAGGATTATGAAGAAAGATGGAATTCTTGTTTTCTGACATCAAGATGATTGCAGAGAATACAAAGTCCTCAATCTCCTGGAGTTCAACAGCACTCGCAAACGAATGTCAGTGGTGGTGAAAGATGAAGACAACCAAATCTTTCTCATGTGCAAGGGTGCTGACAGGTTAGCTGCCCTTATCCTTCTTGAGCAATTTGTATCAATCAAGGACCTTTTTGCCAGCTGCCTGACCAACTAAGGTTGAGGATGATTTAGAATGGTTATTTGGAGCATGCTGAAGTGTGAAGTTCATGTTGTCTGCAGTGTGATATATGAGAGACTAGGGAAGGGAGGCAAAACCTATTGGAATTCAACAAAGGAGCATCTTGCAAAGTATGGGGACGCTGGATTACGAACATTGGCACTGGCTTGCAGAAGACTGGATGAAGCTGAATATATAGAGTGGAACACTGTGTTTGTTCAGGCAAAAACAACAATTGGTAGCGATCGTGATGAATTACTAGAGAAAGCTTCGGACATGATTGAGAAGGATCTTTTTCTTGTTGGTGCCACTGCTGTTGAGGATAAACTTCAGATTGGGGTGAGTCTGTTTCCTCCAGGGTAATTGAATGGAAGTAGAGCAAGATAGTGCATTTCCTGGATAGCATTTGCATGAGTTTGAAGGAAGAATATACTCTTTCTGTGCTTGAAATATTTGTTTGTATGGCAGGTTCCTGAGTGCATTGATAGGCTGGCCCAGGCTGGCTTGAAGATATGGGTGCTAACAGGTGACAAGCAAGAAACAGCAATCAACATTGGGTACATGAAATCTTTCACACTTGAGGCTTGGAAATTTTGTGTTCTGTTGTCCTTTAAGTCTGTAGTACCTTCTGAGTGCTGCACTTATGCTGAAAGTTGTATCTGTGACTGTGGCTGTGACCTTCTCTGTTAGTGGTATTTCAGTATCTGGCTGGCTATTTGCTTATTTCTCTGTTGTTCTTTTGTGTAGGTTTGCATGCAGTTTGTTGCGCCAGGGAATGAGACAGATCATAGTTAGTTTGGAAATCCCTGAAGTAATTGCAGCAGAAGAGTTTGGAGACAAGGCACAGATTGCTAAGGTGGGAAGCTGCTCATAACTTCTGTGTCTGGTTTCAATTCATGCAATTGTCATTCATCAATCTCAATTGGAAGTTCATGAAGCAAAACTTAAACACCTCTTGTCAGCATTTCAAGTTGAACTTCTGATGGCATGATACAGCAGATATTCATGTCAGTCCATAATGTTCCTGGTGAAAAGTTGATATCAAAATGCATTGATCTTGCAGTTTCATGCTCTATTGATTACCACAAATCTGATTTGTTGTTGTGAGTGATGGTTTTCTTTTCAGGTATCAAGAGACAGTATAAGGCAACAAATTACAAGTGGTCTGCATCAAATAGGATTGGATCATCAAGAAGATGCACCGCATGCATTGATCATTGATGGAAAGTCTTTGATATATGCCCTTGAAGATGATATGAAGAAGGACCTGCTCAGTTTGGCTGTGCAATGCGTATCTGTAATTTGCTGCCGAGTCTCCCCCAAACAAAAAGCTATGGTATGCTAGTGACTTTGTGTTATTTGTGGAAGTATAACTTGTCCATGTTTCGGAAGAAACCAGTCCGTGAAATTCTTGGCATTGATTGGGCTTTTTCAGAAGAGATGCTAAGTTCTGATCATGTTATACACTGTTTCCCTTTGTTGCAGATAACAAGGCTGGTGAAGGAGGGAACTGGAAAAGTTACACTTGGCATTGGTGATGGTGCCAATGACGTTGGCATGATTCAGGAGGCTGACATTGGAATTGGTATAAGTGGTGTTGAAGGTCAACAGGTATGCACATTTTATTTCTCTTTGGTTGATAAAGTTTGTGAACATTGGTCATTAGAGTGTCAGTTGTGCGGGCATATTTGGTTTGTAGTTAGAGGTGTTGGCCTGCCTAGGGTGGAGATACGAGCTCCCATATGAAAGCAAAATTTAGCATATCAATTTGAAAGTATTGTTGGATGCATGACCCTCTCAAGATAATAGTGCTGCAAAGACTTACAGAGGCCACTTCCAGAGGCAGTACCTATGATGTAGGGAAGAGCTTCTCTGTGAAACTGTTTTTTCTTCACTTTGGTAGTTGACTCATCTATTCGGCTCATTATAGTGTGATGGAGGGTTGGCAACTGTGACGCTGTGACAGTAAAATTATGTGCTATGAATTTGGTGCTGAGTTCTGGATCTTGTTGTGTGTGCAGGCAGTAATGGCCAGTGACTTTTCAATTGCTCAATTTCAATTTTTGGAGCGTTTGCTTGTTGTCCATGGGCATTGGTGCTATAAGCGCATTTCTCTCATGGTATTAACCTGACATAGTTGTAGTCTGTTTGAAAGCCTTTCTAGTGTTAGATATGTGTGATTCCGCTTCACAGGTTGTGGTAAGTCATAATCATTTTGAGGTTTTAGGTGTTTATTTGTGTCATTCTTGGGACTTTGTTGACTCTTGAATATCATATGTGACTTGCATAATGGTTTTGGTAGACAAAGATGTGATTGGTGATGTGTGTTCTGGGGTTGTCTTTGGAATGCAGATCTGTTACTTCTTTTATAAGAACATAACCTTTGGACTCACACTTTTCTATTATGAAGCTTATGCAAGCTTCTCAGGGGAAGTCATTTACAATGATTGGTACTCAGCACTGTTCAACGTTTTGTTCACATCACTGCCAGTCATTGCGTTGGGTGTGTTTGAGCAAGATGTCTCCTCCCGAGTCTGCTTACAGGTTTGTGCTTTGGGCTTTGTATGCACCAAAACATGTTTCCTTTTATTCATTGGTACAGAAGTTGATGGCTGTGTCACATTGATGAGGGTGAAAGAGCATAAGGACTGTCCCTGCTGCAATTTTGTGCTTCTTCATATTTGCTAAGGATTTTGAAGACCAGGCTTCTACCATGTTGGAAGCTAAATGTTCATTGCGGTTTGTGATGCAGTTTCCAGCTTTATACCAGCAAGGGCCCAAAAATTTATTTTTCAAGTGGCGCCGCATCCTTGGCTGGATGGCAAATGGTGTATACAGCTCTCTCATTGCCTTTTTCTTTGTTGTTGGTGCATTTGAGATCCAAGCATTTCGTCAGGATGGGAAACCGGCAAGTATGGAGGAGTTGGGTGGTGCCATGTACACTTGTATTGTGTGGGTTGTAAATGTGCAGATTGCATTGTCCATCAGCTATTTTACCATAATCCAACATGCTTTCATTTGGGGAAGTATTCTCCTTTGGTACCTCTTCTTGATTTTCTATGGCCTTATCAATCCCCTTACTTCCACCACTGCCTACAAGATTTTGACTGAAGCTCTCTCTGGTTCACCCTTATTCTGGCTGATGGCTGTTCTTGTCCCCGTGACCTGTGTTCTACCTTACATGGTATACCAAGCATACCTGCGGATGTTTGCTCCACAGGATCATCACCTTATTCAGGAGATCCACCATCAAGAAAAGCACCTCAGGGACCCTGAAATGTACAGACAAGAGAAATTGAAGTCCCGTCAAAAGACAAAGATTGGGCTGTCTGCACGTGTAGAAGCAACTATGAGCATGCGAAGAGCACCTGAAACTGAGTTTTATAATCAGCCACATGGAACTGATGATGATCATGTGCAATTGTCAAACATGCATGAGATGGAGAGCCCACTTTTTGATGTGCAGTGGGAGAGTTGAGTTTAGACTTTTAGACTATTCAAGTGTAAGTTATTGTAGAATGTGGATGTGCCCTGATAGTGAGATCCTACCTGTAATGGGGATTTTTATCAAGCCCGCCCTGTACCATACACAGCATACCCTGCCTAATTTTAAGCGCAGTATACTGATTCTTTGTGATTAAGACAGCTCTCATTGAAGGAGCAGAAATAGATTTTTTCTGCATTTTACAACCCCTAATGCTGGATTTTTCTTACTGATTCCCTGTTTTGTTTATGTCAAAGTAGTGGCTGTCATTGCAGTGTCATGAACTGTTGCAGAGTTGTGAAGTTTTGCTGGGTCAAATGTCCAGCGAGCTTTATGACAAGTTGCATTCCAGCGCATGGGATGGTATTTTGATTTTAGGAACAGCTCCACTAGCAATGAGATGATGGCATGTAAATTGTAATTTTGAGGAAGTTCAAGCTTTTAAATTGCGTGAAACTGAATTTGAACTCGTAAATATGCTGAGGATACAACCCTCTTCAAAGTGGTCTGTACTACATTATGCTGAGAATACAATACTACTAAATGGGCTGATAAAGAAACATGATTGGATTCCATTGGGTCACAATGATTGGTCACGTGGTAGCAATTGATAGATCTTCACTCAACACTCTCCAACATTTTCATATTTGTGGGTGAGGATGGGAAAATAACTTGCACACTACTTTGGTTACACACTATTTTGGATGTGATGGACATTTAGAGGCTCACTTGTTGGGTGTGGGTGTATATGCTATAAATTCTCTTAGCTTGGTAATGGGTCAAATGGGTACCTATATAACGTAAATAATTATTTTTTGTAGAGAATGTTATCCACCTAAGGGTACACCTAATATTTGTTGGAGAATTTCTGATCTGGGTGAGGATAAGGTATGTAGGCTAGGGTTTGCAAACTTATCAATCTGGTTATAAAAGCAAGGGTGAACATGTATCATTTGTTTTAAAGGTCTTCTGGAATTTGCATCAGTCCCATCCTCACCTCTTTAACTCCTTTGGGTCTACCCAACCCTAGCACAGCTTTTGGCCCAAAGGTTGCATGGTTTTGACTTGTTTATTGACCTGGATGAAACCTTTTTGTACAAACCTGGGGCAATTGCTTATCGTTGGTCCTCCTTCCCTTAAATTCAGCCTCTTCTTGTCATTCACATTGAACTTTTGGTGAGCTTTTATCCCCATGACCGTGATTCAGGACCCATTTGGGCAGTGACTTTGCTTGCTTTCTTTTGATTCCAAACCATTTGGTCTATTGACTTGATGTTTTGCTTTGCACCACAAAATCCAAACCACCACTTGCTTTGCTACAAGTCCAATTGATTTGCTATGCTACAAGTCCAAACCACTGCTTGGCAGTCCTTTCTTTTCTAAGGTTTTGATGCTACTCTGATAACATTAGTGAAAGGCATAAGAAAGTTTGATTAAGGAAACTAAGGTCATTTTAGGGTTGATTAAGTTATTGCAAGGCTAATTAGGTTTATTGGGAATAACATAAAAAATGTAAAGATTGATCATCTTAATGAACATTGTATTTTGTATTGATTTGAATTCTGGTTAATGAACTATTTAGGTTTCTATTTCTATTTGGAAGGGAAGAGGCATATATGTCTTCAAATTACATCTAGCAACCTAACCTAGAATATCCTATGTGCTTCAAAAACTAGGTTCCAGTTTGATGCTTTCTACATAAGCAGAATTGGGAGCTCAATCCTCATGTCCAGTTGCATTAATGTTTCTGGATCTAGTTCCCAGTTTGGTTTCAACTTTTGATAACCAAATTTGAAACCAACAATTAATGGGGGGCAAACTCCAGTTCTGATCTCAACTTTGCAAACAAAAATACTCTGCCAAAATCTTAAGTTTTTTTTTGGTGGGGGTATTAGTTCACTGATGATGCAGTCCTTGATTGTGGAGTTTGGGTCGAGAGAAAGAAGATTTTACTTTGATGAACTCAGCAAGCCCTACTGTCAACCCAGGAATTGCAAAAAAAGATTTGACAAGGACACTGTTGGAGCAGCTCTTGAACAGACAAGTACCTATTTCGCATCTAAGTTGGAGGCAAATTAGGATTTAGAGTGCATGAGTTTCCTGTGTATTTGAAGTTACAATCAGTGTAAGCTTTAAAGCAATGCTCAAAGAGGGAATCCATCTTCTGAGCATTGATTGTAAAATGCCATCAAAAGAATCCAAAGTTACTGACAAAGAGAAAGGATTGGCAATCCCAGTCTTGATGTGGAAACTCAACAATCTTACACGCATGGAAAAAACAAGCAATTCCAGACCATGAGAGTTTTGTCCTCCAAAAATCACAGATGCCTCAGAAAAAGAGAGATAGCAAGGATCCATCAAGCAACGATTCTTTAGTATCTAAAAATGTGCAAGAAATCAGAAGGGATCTGGAATTTGGGAAGTTGAAGTTCTGGTGTTGAAGTGCAGCAGGTGTTGTTGATGGATCGGCAGATCTCTTGATCCTGATCCAAAAGTGGCTGTGTAATTGTGTCAGAAGGAATTGTCTCTGGATATGGATATGAACTAAGGTTGACGTTGGTCTCATTGTGGTGGAGAATTGAAGAAGAAAAGAAGAAGAGATCCCAGTAAACCCTGCAATTGCTGGAACAGCAAGAAGAGAGTGATTGGGAAGATTGCCAGAGCAATCACATCACCAAGTTGTCGATGGATCAGCAAATCTCCTGATCCTGATCCAACAATGGCTGTGTAATTGTGCAATTTATTAACCCATTGCTGAAAGCAGACGTTCATTGTTTGCACCTTACAGCATTTGGCTATGTAGCTAGTGTATTAATTTGATGATCTCACAGCAAAAACTGCAATTTGGATTTTGGGAATTTAAATACGGTTTCTGAGAATGGAAGATGAAGCACCCAACACAAAACTTCCAATTGGAGGAACAAAAGAAGAAATTGAAAAATCCCACAACATTAACAGGGGAGCTGCCAGTTAAGCCCAGCTCCATGACACAAAGTGTGCTAAGACTCAAGTTTTCAATTTTGCAAAGCTAGTGAAAAGAGTGCATAAAGAGTCACATAACAAACATACCACATGTGTGCAGTTAATTAATGTTTGCTGGAATTCATGAATCTCTTATTATCATGCCAGATCCTGAAAATGGCAGGTTCTGATAGTTATGTGTCTGGTTGTAGAAAAGAGGTACAACCATCAAGCATTTCCAGGTACAACCATCAAAGTAAGTATTTCCAGGTTTAAAACGGATCAAGTATTTCCAGGTAAAGGACTTGCCTGGACAACACTTTTGAATAAACTTGACATCGGATATTGAACTCCAACCTCCATGAAAAGCTTGATACTACAATCCAGTAGTACTGCTGCATAACAACCTGACGATAATAACTAGAGCAGCAACTCAGTGCCTGTCCTGTTTTGTTATTGATGGTTTTGTTGTAGTGTCCTCATCTGTGGAAGTGCAAGATTATAGATCCATAGGCAACACCCGTGAGAATAGACCAATAAGTACACCTCCCTTGCAATAAGTCTGTGTGTGCTGTGTACCAATCCAACCAGCAATCAAAATGTGCATACCATGTATCCATCCACTCAGAGATGAGAATTGCAGACTTTAATGCAGGACCATACAACTGTAGTGGTCTTCTAATAAAAGAACTGCCATCAAGTGATACAGACCTAAGACCCATCACCTGGTAGTACAGACCTAAGACACCCCATTGGGTGATACAGACCTTCTATCATCCTTCATGTCTCCTTTCTATTTATTAAGTCCTTGCTGTTTTCTTGTGCCTGGCAACATCCTACATTTTTCTGTCACCCACCATGTACAACTTTGCATTGAGGAACTTTTCCGTTCACAGTAAGACAGAACCTAGTAGAAGAAGATGCATAGTTACTTTATTCAACTCTTGTAGAATTTGAGAGAGAGAGTGAGAGAGAGAGATAGAGAGGATCATGCATGTGCTTCTAAGACCAAAAAACAGGTTTGATCAGTATCAGGCTATGTTGAAGGATCATCAGAAAACCACTGTTTTTGGAGTCGATTAACTTGTAGAAAGATGGCAGATAGATCTGGGGGATGCTCAGTGACAAGAAAAAGCTTGAAAGATTATGCAACCATGGAAGCTCCATACAACACAGAGCCGCCACCACCTCAGAATGTTCATCATATCTTGAAGAAGAAGAAGCTTCACACAGTCACTAGTCAAATAGGACTGTCGCTAGAAGCTCTGGTTGTGACCAAATCTGCTGCTGATGCTGCTGCCTGGGGAATGAATTACAAGGCGGATTGTATGTCAGATTCTCTGCATGCAAGGGCTCTAAGAAAACTTGCACAAGACTCTTTTGCTTGTGATACTAGCTCTGCAAAGAAAGTAATGATAGAGAGGTCAGCTCACAAGAAGACAAAGAGTAAGGCTATAACTCAGCTTGCTCTATGGAAGGGCAAGAGACCTGAAAGTGTTTCATACAAACATCAGCAGCAGAGGGGATCATCATCATCTTCAGGAGTAGCAGAGGTGGCTGCCAGTGGCATTGACTCAATCAACTGTTCATCTCCCCACAGTCTGCAAAAGACGTCCATGTACTCAGATTTACAGCTTCCTGATTTGAGCTCCATCATGATAACACAATGTCACCCAACAACAACAAACCGTCTCCAATTTCTGAACACAAGACGCACAGAGTTATCTAAGGTAGAATTATCCTTAGAAGCTGAATTGCAAGGCTCTGAGACTCACAGGTCTTCAGGTCAGTCTTTGATTTGTGTTCCAGGAAATCCAAGTTCCAAGAATGTCACTGTCAGTGCTGCTGCTGCACGTTTGGTTGAAGCAGCAAATGGGCTTGTGAATCTTGGTACTGGAGGAGGTGGTTCCCAGGATGAGACTGCAGTGTCTGGAATTCCACGGATGTGTGGTGGATCAAGCAAGATCTTAGATCAGTCTGGTCCCAACTTGATAGTGGAGAGATCAAGAGAAAGTAGAATCAAGGACATACTTGTGAAGTCTACAGGGTTGCCAAAGCCAGGAGCACAAGGGAAGAAGAGTTGGATATGGAGTACAATTCCCACTCCTGCAGCAGCTGTGGACAGTCACCCTTGCCATAACAACATCATCAGAGGCAACTTGAGAAGCTCATCTTCTTCTTCTGATACAGATCCAAAGCAAGTTCAGAAGCTCACCATGGATGAGAAACTGTCAGAGATGAGAAGAACTTCAAATCCTTGGAGTGGAATTCTGCCTCAAGATTTCAGGCTTGCTTCTGATCTTCCACCATTGCACCACTACAGCAGCAACATGACCAGGAACAGCATCAATTGCTGTCAAGCTATGAAATATAATAAGACAGAGACATGTACTACAACAGTAAGATCACCTGCTGAGGATGGAGCATCCTTGCAGAAAGATCAACACTCACAAGCTACTCAACAACACATCAGAGCGACCAAGAAGAAGGCAAGCCGAAATGGAGCAGGGCCAAGTCCACCACAACAGTTGCCAGCATTTGACAAGAAGAAGGAGCTCGTGGATTGCAATGCAAGCACAATAGGAAGAACAGTTCACGTTCCATCTCACCACAAAGGAGGAAAGCTCATGAATATTGCAGCTCAAGGATCTCTCTCAGAGAGTTGATCTCCTCAGTGCAGATCAGGAGTGTGGGATTTCCACTGCAGACAGACTTGAAGGATCATCAACTATCCAACACTGTGCAGACTCAGAAGAGTGTCACCGAATCAAATCCTTTGAACATCAGTGACTCAGAAGGTCAGACTCCAAATCAGTTGCACTGCATAATCTTCAGTTCTGTTTCTTCAGTGCCATCAGTTGGAAACTCCAGAAAACAGAATAGTACTAAGATGAGGATGTCTCAGAATCCAGAGTTCAGCTCTAAAAACAATCAGAAGATTTACTGATTTTTATCTGTTTTTGTTTAGAGACTCTTTGAAATCTGAATGTCGCAGAATCAAAATTGAGTAGTTTTTCCTCACATGCTTGAGCTTCTGAAGAGCTTCAAAACATCAAGAACTTCCAGAAACAAGAGATATGATTCCTTCCTGGGGAACTGTATGTAACCAACAGAAACACTTTGAACTTGTTACATCAATCCTGTGATAGAATTCAGTAATTCTTGACATTTAGCACATAAGATGATATCCCCAATTGATGTCCAGGCAAAATTATGTCTCTTTTTATGTAATTAGGAAGTGAGATCAAGCTCTGAAGCTGAGATTCATATGCAAGGTTAGACACCAAAATCATGAGATTTGCTTCACAACTCTGCACCAAAGAATCTGAAGAATTTTTCAGGTCAAGAATCAATCAAGACTGGCTCCAGTTGAGCTTCTCTACAGTTATTTCATAACAAACCAGGCTCATACCCTTTCTTTGATCGTTGTCTTGCCATTGCAAACTTACTCTTTACTTCAGATCTGGTTCGTTCCCCAACATCCCAATGTGTTTCTGAAGTGCTGGAGAAGATCCAATGGAAGGCTCACGGGTTGTGAGAGCATTCCTGAAATGCGGGCCTTGCTCAGCTCCACCTTGCCAGGGCCCTTACTTTAGGAATGCCCTCGTCCTGGGGACCTTATCTGACACAAATGAACCTGTTCACTCACAGATGGAGACACAACATTAACAAATAGAACCAATACTTGCAAATAAAAAATCCAATGAAATTGTCATTTTATTCATGAGAAATAGAATTACTTATTTCAATGATCCTTTAGCCTGCCTCTCATGTTTGAGGGTGCATTAGAAGAGAGGTTAGGAATGTTGGATGTGAACTGTGCACATAATAATATTTTGTCAATTGAAGTTAGTTGCTATGACAGACTAAAATATGCAGATGATAGTTCCGAACACAAGAAAAACAAGGCACATAAAAGTGTGACAGCAGAACAACAATTTTCTGCAAAAGACTCCAAATTCTCTCACTACTCCACGTGAAAGGTAAGGCCCCAGGGCAAGGGCATTCAGAACTAAAGGGCCTTGGCAAGTTCGAAGCTGGGCTAGGCCCACATTTCAGGGGGAACGCCCTCACCAGTGGGCTGTACATAACATAAAGTCCTGGCTTAAATTTGCTTACTGAGGTATATTATGTAGTGCTAGAACTACCAAAACAAAGTGCTAGAACAAAGTGCTAGAACCCTGTCTGTAAATAGATATAACACATTGAACTGTTACTTCACTCAAGATAACTACCAAAACAAAGTCAGACCATCAAATCCAGCAATCCCATCAGTGGAAAGTTTTGAAAAAAAAATCTTCATGCTTGCACACAACCCTATTCTGCTGAAGAGTGAAAATAATGGTCCCTTTCTATTATTTTCATTGGTCCTCTAAAATCCTCACAAACCTACCAAACCCTATTACCCATTTAACTGTTAGTGCACTCAAGACCACCAAATCCACAATTTCATTGGGATCTTTTTTCTTCACACCTACACAAGCCTATTCAACACCCTCTGTATATTACACTACTACTATTACTCTTGTCTGTATGCAGACAGGGTTAAAAATTAATTCAGGGCTTTACATGTGTAGAACACACCACCACTTCAGATCAAAGCGTTGCAGAATGTGACATCCAGCATTCGGATCTTCTGAACCCTTCTTCAACTGCCAAAATTGACAGTCACAAGAATTACTGAATCTGAAAGCTGAAAACCTACTCAAGCAAAAAAGTCAATCAATTGACTTTGCGCATAATAAAATTGCTTGATTGTGTGAAGATTTCTTAGATCATGAGGCTGCACACAGCTCATGAAACAGGGAGCATAAAAACTATTGAGATGCCACATGCCATTTCAGTCACATGGATCAAAGCAATGATTCAACTATGATAAAGACAAGAGATGGGCAAAATAAACCTATTCATCACCAGCTTAGGGACTGCCACATCCAATAATAGTAGGGCAGTAAGACATGACTATTGTCACCATTTGCTTAGATTCTTGGCAGGAAGGACCCATTCACCAGAACAGTACATCCAACCTGTAAAATGCAAATCTTGGACAGGGAATCCATAATTTGCTAGATGTAATACATTGGATTTGGAAGCTTGAAGGTTCGGCTTCCAGAGGCAGCGCCTGTAATGTCACTCCATTGATCCCCAAACCCACTCCATATACGGTATCCTTGTTCCTCCAACTTAAGTCTCTCTTTTGTTTTGTACTCTACTGCTGGTGTTGTTTCCTCCTCTACTGACCTGGTTCCAATTTGCAAAAGAATAAGACCAGATATGAGACTGGTGTTTTAGCCCAGATTTGTTTGGAGAAGTATAATAGACAATGTAAATACTCAAGACAGAAGAAGTGCTTTGAGATGGCACCAAATCCTCAAAATGACAGGATCATATCTGGCTGAACATCAGGCATCGCAAAGTTCAAAATAATCCATAAACAATCTCCAGGCTCCTTAAGAAACACACTGCTTCAGTAAGTACAACTAAGCTGGGAAACTACTGCTGACACTGACAGAAAAGTTGGTCCTAGGAGTCACTAGTAGTTGTGAAAGTCTGAACCACAACAATAAGAACCACCATAGAAAGCAGTTCTAGAGCAACTGACCTCAAAATAAGAGCTGTCCAACCTTCATAGCCCGCTGCCAGTAAATTCTGCATAGTAAAATTACGCTGATTTTCAGATCTCCCGGTAATGAAAGCAAAGTTCCAATTTAGAGCTTGTAGCTCTTTGTAGAAGTTCAGCATTGGCTCCAGTGGTGGTGCTCTGGCCTCGTACACCCATGTGTCCCATGAAGTCTCATTAAACAGCTCTGCTCTGCACTTCCACAGAACACATGGCATAGCCCATTGTCAAAAATCAAAGAGAACATCAGAACTGTCCAGGGCTTTTCTCTGTCATTGGATTGTAGCAACCAAGGTAATTACAGTATGCAGAGCAATTAAGTTTCCACTCCTAGAATTTAAATCAAAGAAAGAGCTCATGTGCCCAAAACTGTGCAGTGGCTACCTTCATTCTTCCTGTAAATAGTAGCTCAGAGGTGATACCAGTAATTCATGATATGTGGCATGAGAGCAGGGTACTGCATATGTGAAGATCAGGGACTCAAGGGACAGTCACTTTTGTCTTGGACTACACATTTGAACTGGATGTCATAAGATGCTTCAGAATTCCATGACAAGTCTATTTACTTAAGAGTTCAAATTTTAGTCCTCATTGTGAGAGGGAGGAATGCAGATTTCTAACATCTCACCCACAGGACTGGAAGTTGTCCACCACCTATATGAGTACAGCTCCAATAGTACTGCGAGTTCTAATCAGCTAACAGCAATAACCAGAGTCAGAAGTAGATTTTCCCAGCATAGGAAAAAAGATATGTACCCAAAGTGATGATCCCTGTAGTATGGGATATGAGACAGACACGTGTCATCAATGTCAAGCACAATCAAGTCAAGTCCACCTCCCTCTAGCACAATTGGCTTCAAATACTGCTTTCCCGCATCAACTCCAACAGCAAAATCAACCAAGTACTGTCCTGAATCCACATACTGGGTGACAAAGTGTTCGCATTCGGGTGGAACAATCCAGCCTTGTAAGTTGTTGAGCTCACCATTGAGCCTAAAGCTTGCACATGAATCTGGGGACTTGACAACCTCAGGTTGAGACTTTTGGCATTGGCCAAGCAAGACAGCAAACGTAATGACAAGAGTGAAGAGTATGATCCCAAGGGTTGCAAGAGCTGATAGCAAGATGGTGACTGACAGAGACGACAAGTAGATTCCTGCATCGTCCAATTGCACATACGCATTCCCAAAACCATATCTGCTTCCAAAGTCTGCAGCAGAAACAAGCCTCCAATCCATCATCCCCAAGTCACTAAAACACATAACACAATCTGGGACCTAAAACCCCCAATTTGCAACAGAACTTGAGTATGGAGAGTGTGCATACATCCCCCCAGTTCCGTCTCATTGTTCAAAAACAAATTATCAGTACTGGAGCATGAGAGCTCTTGCAAGGTGGAGAATGTTCAGATATGGAGCAGTTTTATAGCTGATGAAAAGCAATGACTCATAAGTTTCAACTCCGCATTCCTTGGCATGAAAACTCACGATCCACAAGAAAGAAAGAAACCTGGGCTACAAATGGACGACTCACAACAACAAGAAGGAAACAGAAGCGACAGATGTGGATAGGTGGAATTGTTACCAGATGGACGTCTGCTAAACAGGGAGTTGGTGGACTCTCTTCGACCGTTGAGGGAGGTGGAAGACGAACTCCTACTCCCCGACAACGGCCCATTGTTGTCAGGTTCCAATCTGTAACTACTGGAAGCCCTTGAAGGTGGTACTGCATAGTCCGCCAACAAGTCTTCTTCATCCCCTCTTGCCGCCATATCCTCCTCCAAAGAAGAAACAAACAAACACGCTGGTCCTCTCCCTCTTGGAACTATTCTTTCCCCTCCCTCGCCGCTACGAAGTTCAAAACTCAATGCGCAGTTCAATCACTATTGGCAAGTCGGTAACAGGTCTCATGCTCCTGATCTTCTTCTTCATTTCTTTCTTGTCATCATCATGCTTTCCATCTCCTTCTTCGTTGAAAAAACACACAAAAGCTGCTTCTCTCTCTCTCTCTCTCGACCTTTACAAATTCAGAATCCAAAGCTTCAGAGAAAAACCAAAATGACAACCCCGCGGAAAAAACAGGAAAAAAGCACAGATGTAGAGGATCCGCCACCGCCTTGTGGAGGATCCAGGAAGAAAAGAGTAAGTACAAACAAACGCTACTTGAAAGTCCTTACTCTTTCATAAGTCGTCATGCTTCCATAGCTCTAGAATCTTTGAGCGAAGCAAAAGAAAAGCAAGATCATCTCATAGGAAAGCAAAGGAGGAGAGGACTGACTGCCGGGATCCGGGAGTCGGACGAACGAAGGATAATGCTGATGGATCCTTCCCAACTTCTTGATGCAAAAGTGTATTCAATTCTCTTGAACAGTAGCGGAAAACAAAATAAAAATAAAACTCAGTTCGTGAAGAAAACGACGCTCTCTTTCTCTCTCTCTCTCTCTTCGCATCTTCCGCTCACCGATGTCGTGAGCTCATCATTGGTTATATCCTCTCTCTCTCTCTCTCTCTCTCTCTCTCCCCGCATTTTCCGCTCACCGTTGTCGTGAGCTCATCATCGGTTAGATCCGCACACAAATGCGGTAGGGTAGACCTTGCGTCTGCACATGGCTTGTCCGGAATTTGATTGCAATTAACTCCTGAACTTGCGGCAACACTGTCGCACCGTACTCTTTCCTCCTTCTTCCTTTCTCCCTGTCGACTGTGAGAGCCTAGAGGAAAAGATGCCCGGAAGATTAGGCGCATCTTCCGCACGTGACTCCAAACCTGCCGCCAGTTTAGTCACAACAGATACATACACGATTTCCTTGGAGCAGCAGCGGAACATTTGCTGCTGTGGATATTTGCAGACTCACTGTGGCTACCTACCTGCAAACCTTTTATACTCTTCAAAGCTGAAGAGAAGAAAACACTGGTCCGTTCTTCTTAACACAGGGAATACACAACCTCTTCATCCTCTCTTCCAATCCTCAGAAGACTGAAGAAAACACTTTTTCTCAACAAAGGAAAAAACAAGCTTCTCATCCTCCCTTCTGATCATGAGAAAAACTGAAGACAAGAAACACAGAATCTTCAAGCCAGCTTTTGGAAAACAGATTTTGCTGATTGAATAGTGTTGTAAGAGATACAGAAATCAGCTGATCAATACAGTTTGCAGTCATGGACAACATGCCAGAGATGTGGCAGTGCACAGCTGTGAGAATTCTTTGTGGCAAAGAAGGAAGGAGGGAAGAAATTCTCACTTACAACATAACTCCAGCCAGCATCTTACATGCACACAAAAATGCACATCACAACCACATACATTTCAGTAGGAACCACTTTCAACACAAAGAGAATACCAAGTGTGAGAGCTGTATCCCTTGTTTGAGAGAGAAATTTGGCATTGAAAGTTTCTACTATTCCCAACCTACAAAGCTCTGCAAAGGAATTGCTAAACATCTAACCCAAAAACCCAATGCATCTACTTACAATTCCAGAGAGGGTCCTCACCAAAGCTTCAAATCTCACTCCCAAGTGATACAGATCAAAAGTCATTAAACTGCAAGTTAAGAAAAGCAACTAAGGCGCAAACCTTCTTGGGGCAAAATGGTGTATAGATAACAAACATCTTCATAAGTACTGAGGTTCAAGAGAATATCTCAATTCTCAATACAGATAACATAAGTGCAAAGAACAAGTGCCGCATGCTATTACCTACTCAAATGATTGTTTGCACAGCTCCTTCATCTCTCCACTGCACTGGTTAGTAGCCTATGTCCAGTCAATAGTTAATAAAGCGAAAGAGTCCAACACAGCACTTGGGTGCAAGAGGCTTTTTATTTAGCGAATGAATTGCAAGATAGATCAAAGCAGACACCTGAAGATATCATGGACTGACAACCGACTCTGAAATACTCCCTACAAGAAATCAATTTGGATCTTACCCAAAGCCCACATGTGATTGATAGGTCAGTCCTAGACAATGCGCTCAAGTTCTCTGGCATAGCCTAGGGTTTGGTTTATTAGCTGCAAGGATGGGATTTCTTTGCAGGGCGCAAGATCTTTCACTTTTTGGAAGTAGACATTGCTGCCACGAATTTCCCAGCTGGGATGATCCTGCCAGAGGACAGCACCATGACTTCAGGTAAGGTGGACCCATAGATCATAGACCCATTGAAGACAGATTAGAAACAAAAAACAGATATTCAGTGAACTGTTATCCTGCAAATGACCTAACAAGATTATCATACTAAAGCTCTCGACATGAATTTAGCATTACAAAGTCAGGTTTTGAATCCCGATTTCTAACATCACACTCACAACACAAGATATGGATGATCCCAAGAATACAAGAAGACAATACAATATAGTGCCAAAACAAAAACACACAAACAGATAGCACATACAGAAAGAGAGCACAAACACACCTCACTAACATATTCCTGCAGCTCCCAATCTGATGAGAACATCAAAATCTTCTTGGCATCAGTGACAGATAAAGAGTCATACGCCTTCTCACTGCAGCCGGCAATTTCATCCCTGTACACATTTTGACAGGAAAGAAATACATACTCAAGCAGGAAATCCTGTGAAGGAAAGAGCTTTCCAAATACTACGGAGATTTGTAGACTTAGAAATGTTGTACTGAAGCAAGCAAACTACATAGGGAACCTTACAGAAGCCACAGAAACATTTAAGTTGAGAAACTCAAAGCACAGTGGACATAGTTGTTTCAAGAACATACCGAACTGTCTTTGCTAAAAGGTCCATGAAGTAAACATAGGTCTCATGTGGAACAGCTTGGCGTGCACTCAGGACGCGATTGTAAGCACCCTCCATGAAGGACTGCTCAAGTTCTACAGCATGTTTTATACAAGCATTCTCATGGGCTTCTGGCGGTAGAAGCTCCAGCTCTACATGACCCATAAACAGCACCAAAACAACACAAGTCACTGGTCATATACCAAATTTACTCCAATTCATAGACCACATAAGATGGGCCAATAACCCCCCATAGAACTGGCCACATCTGCCTGATTAAAACCCCAGTCATCTACTGAGAAGAAATCTCCATCAGTGCACAAAGCTTCAGCTCAGGTACAAAAATGAACCACAGCACCTCAATTATAAATCTTTATTGCTTCTTTCTCTATCAGTATCTACTTCCCAATTCTACTTTATTAACCAAGCAAGAAACTAACCTATTGTTTCAGAATAGAATTTCTTAAGAGATTACGTTATTTGTGAATCTAAGCACTCTATAATTATAGCTTGTCATCACAATGCAAAATATTGTGATGAGAACAAACACAGGAAGAAGAGATGTTCTTGCACCTGTGTGAAACTCAGCAATTCTGTTCTGCACCAGCAACCTGAGCAAGTTCAGCCCTAGAATAGGGTACTCTTGTTCTGATGGAGGGACAAGCCCCCTGTAAAACAAACCACAAATGTTTGTGAACAATTAATTTTCTTTGCATTTGATGACAAATGCAGTCATGTTGTCATAAATTGGAGACTTATTCTACTGTGAACTCTTTAAAATAAGGCAACAAAACACATCCAGATCAACAAAAAGATCAAACCAAACAGTGATCAGAATTTGCAGCTTCATCACAGTACAGAAAGTTTAGTATGCATCCAAAATTGAACATCAATGCAAAGCTCCACATACAGGGATGAAAACCAAGTGATTCTTCAAAAAGCAAGCCCAAATAGAACTATAGTCCAAATATAATCATTTGGCACATATGCAATAGATTGAGATGAGGAGAGGAGAGGAATGCAAATCCATTGCTTACAAGATTGCATCTTCTCTACTACCTTGTATCCGTATAGTAGGACTTGAGTTGAAGGAAGTGTCGCTCAAAAGCATCTTGGTCTTCCATCTTCACACTCAGAACAACAGCATGCTCTAGTATGTCCCCTGCATGCAAATGGCTATTAGCACAACCACATAGACATATGGTATTGCTGACCTAATCAAAAGAAGGAAATGCATTGCTCGACCCTGAGCTCTGAATTTGATATGCCTCGTCACAAGTTGATGCATTGGTCATTGTAGATTGTAACTTTCTAGTGCCCATTCCACAACATGAGATATATGGCCAGAATGTCTTACTTGCAAGCACAAGCTCCTGAGCTGCAGTTGGAGATGGCTTGAACAACGGTGGCAGACCTGGCAGCTCCGTCAACTTCACCTGTGGGGAAAACCACAGAGTACACCGCTTCCAAAATAATCAAACCACTTGATTTTTAAAAAAATGCAAAAGTAATGCAGCAAAATGACACAAAAGAAACTCATCAAAAAATGTCTATCCAATGTAATCACGCAACAAAAAAAGACTGCTTGCAATCACCGCTAACAGTTTTGAGAATACGAACCAATCGCCCCAAACCCTAAAAGTTGCCAAAGCTCTGAATTCTCATGAACACGCTCAGATAGGAGCAGATTTCGTGAAGAAGATCGGGAAGGAGAGAAGGAGAAGGAGCAGAATCACCTTGAGCTGGGAGAGCAAGTTATTGCAGTTATCGAACGAATTCCTCGCATACTCGACCTTGAACTTCTGGAAAATATGGTTAATGTCCTGTAGTTTTGCCTCCATTTTTTTGGTGATGAGAGAAGAGACGGAAGACCAACGTGAGGAGAGAAAAGATGTTCACGATCAGTTCACGCTTCAGCAACAAGCGGGATCCCTGAAACGAGGCCGCACAAAAACGCCCTGCAACAAAGTCGCAAGTATGTGCAGAAGGAAGCATTGCGAGACGAAGAAGGCGACGAGCACGGGGTCCCGACCACCCGTGCGGAGCACGGGCCCGGTCACCCGCCAAAAGCACGGGCTCGGTTCGGCGGCCGGCCATGTCCCTGGCAAGCGTTTTTTTCATTGGCGAAATATCGCCAGAAAGCGAAATTTAAAAAAAATTAAACCGAAAATTAAGTGATTTTGGAGGTTTTTAATCGCCATAACTGATGGAAACTTAGTATAAAACGCCATATTTCTGTGCTTGCATTTCAGAGTTTAGCCAGAATACAGAAGGATGATTAATAGGTAGCCACTTTGGCTATAAACAAAAACTCCTAAAAAGAGCGCTGAACCCTCCCTGGGCCCCATATAATTTTTTTTTTCCTCGAAAACACGAACGGTTCAGATGTGCACAAAAGCTGTCCAGTTGATGTGAACCGCGAGATGGTATTTTAGGGTTTGGAGCTCACGAAGAACAGGGCTGCGCTTTGCGGTAAGAGCTCTTCTTGCGTTTTGCGCAAATTCCTTCTTTCTTGTGGTTCTTTGCAGAGCGCGAGCGCCATGACGACCCGGTTGAAGAAGAATCGCAAGAAAAGAGGACATGTTTCGGCTGGACATGGTCGTGTGGGCAAGCACAGGAAGCATCCGGGAGGACGGGGAAACGCCGGAGGTATGCACCACCACAGGATTCTGTTCGACAAGTACCATCCGGGTTATTTCGGGAAAGTAGGTATGAGGTACTTCCACAAGAGCATGAACAAGTATCACTGCCCGATCGTCAACGTCGACAAGCTGTGGTCCCTGGTTCCTGAAGTTGTGAGGGAGAAAGCCGATGGTGAGAGGGCGGCGCCTCTCTTGGACGTGACGCAGCATGGGTTTTTCAAGGTTCTCGGGAAGGGCGACTTGCCTGGACAAGCGTTGGTCGTCAAGGCCAAGTTTTTCTCCAAGCTTGCGGAGAAGAAGATCAAGGAAGCTGGCGGTGCTGTCATTCTTACTGCCTAAATTTGAGTGTAATTTTCTGGAGTAGAGTGAAAGGATGTTGGGGGTCGGTTTTAGGGTTTGCCTCTGAGCTTGCAGAGACTGTAGACTCGCAAGCGAGCTTTTCTAGGCAGTTCTAGAACTGCTGATTGAGCTTTGATGATCACCATGTACAACTTATTTTCAATCGAAATACTGCGGAATGAGACTGTCCTGCAATTTTCTTCACGCACTTTCCCCTTTGTGAGGATAGACAGCTTTGAGAGGTATTTCTTGGCTGGTCTTGCCTGTCCCTTCTTTCTTGGTAGAGTGAGTCATTTTGGTCTGGTAACAGAACCAGACCTCTAACTTCTTAACTACCTAGTAACGATGCCCACTGCTTACTTCCTCATGTCTTCATTTGCTGGCAATGCTACACACATGTCATCATTTTTCTTTCAGGATGTGTTTGCAAATGTCCATCATCTACACAGAAGGTTGTGATGTTTTATCTCATGAGTGAAGAGCTCCAATTGCAACAGATTTTTCTTTCCTGTTGAATCTGCAACTGAGTTTGCTTTTTTCTCTATGCATTGTGGCTGGTTTGTGAGCCCATTCCTTGACTTTGAAGTGGAGCTGACTTTCATCAGTGTTCATGAGCTTATGAATCGCTACATTTTCTGTCACCACAAATGCGGCATGCATTAGTAAAGTCTTCTATTGCAGACTGATAGTGTCTTTGACTGTGTCACAGAAAGAGCTTGGATCTTCTTATGAGGCTGGTTGTTGATATGTGCTAGTCAAGAACCTTGATGTGGTTCAGTTTTTATGTGTTTTCATGGCGCTTTTTGAGCAACTATGACCACTGAACCATGTGCATGCAGTGGAAGGTGTGTCAACTGGACTCTATTGAGGATTTGGAAGGTCTTGAATTCAGTTGATGGCACACTAGTTTCATGTGTTTGCTTCTTGCACACTTGAAACAAAGTTTGTGATGTATAACAATGGTGCGTAACATTGCGTTTCTGTCTTCACTTTGGAATTTCTTGCTCACTGTCATGAGTTCCAGAGGTGAGTTCTTTTATGTTTGAGCCAGATAATATTAATCTTTTTTCAACACTCAGAGACAGCTCTTCAGAGATGTGGCTTGATTGGTCTTTGTTCCTTTGCTGACTAGGAGAAGTCCAATTCATTCTGTTGCCATCATGGCCCTGAATGTTATTGTCTGTATGGAGCTTACAATGCATGTGCATGTGCTATCTAATGCATCTGAGGTAAATGTCAAGTGTCATCTGTTGGTGATCAAGGACAGTAGATGGAGCTGGCACCAAGGGTGTGATGGGTTTGTGACTTCTCTGGCTTGAATCAAGGGTAACGGACTTCAGACTTTGAGTCAGTCCCATGTTAGTAGGAAGTCCTTTACCCTTGATTCGAAGTCCCATGTAGTAATCAATTGTGTGTACATGTAACCAATGAGTTTAGTAGTCAGTACTGAGCTGTAGTAACCAGTTCAAACTCCGGACTTCTGTAACCAATTGTGTGTACATGTAAGCAATGAGTTTTGCCTTCTGGTGTATCTGCTTGATGATGTGTCACTGTGTTGTATTTCTTGTTTGCTAGCCAACATCATGACTATGTCTTCCTGTTCCTTTCAAAAATGTGATACAAGCTCAGGACGCAATGTTTGTATTAACAGTTTGCCCCAAATTATGGGCAGATCATTGTATACCTATCTATACAAACTGTTGTGTGCTCATGAAGGCAGTGGGGAATCCTGATGAATGCTGTCTGACACTTTGTGAGTAATCATAAGGTTATGACTGCACTCTTTTTTTATGTTGCCTTCAAGGTGTTGTTGTGGAGTTTTCTCACCAATCTGATAGATATGTATTTCTTGTTTGGTTTTTGAGTTGATATGATGCTTCTGATGTTAATGCTCAAGAGATTCTCATGATTGTTCCACAGAGCTTTTGCTTATATACAACACAGTTCTGAATGCAGCTAACCTCTCTTCCTACTATCAAGGTTGTTCAAATATACTTTTAAGAGTTTGTACTCTGTTGCTGATGCACAAGAAATTAGCAGTCAATTGCAATTTTTTTGGGCTCTGACTCTCAATTGCCAAACTAGTTTTAAAGTCTTTGATGTACCTGGATTTGCAGTTAATTCAAGCTATAAAGAATGATCCTGAATGATCTGAGCACATATTCAGCAGACAATGCAAAGGCAGGTGCAAAAAGCAAGCAAGATGTTGAAGAATCACAAGCAGCAGTGTTGAGCAGACAATGCCAAATGTGTATGAAGCTCTTTGCATTGGCACAAACTCATGGACATTCTGAAGGTACAACATATTTCAGAGTTTGCATTTCTGCAGCAAATGTGCATATATTTTATACTCTTAACAAAAGAATTGATGGTTTTGTTGAGCTATGCTGAGTCTCTCCATTTCTCCACCACCAAACAAACCTAATCTGCATTTCTGCAATACTTTGATGAACTGCAGATATGGTGGCTAACTGTTACAATAAACACAACAATTTTTTTAAAGAAAATTTTATGTGTCACAAATGCTACTCAATCACATGTTATGATTGACAAAAGTCTCACTCTACAAGGTATTATGTAGATGCTTGGATTGTACACAATCTAATGCGGCGCAAGTATAATAATGGCAGGGTGGTGTAGTGCAGAAAGCCATTGTTGGTGGGCTCAAAAAAAAGCTTTGCAGCAGAAGGGCTGTTAACATGGTGAATGAATGACTGAGGATAGTATAAGTTTATTATCAAGAGAAACTGTAGACAGTGAAGGATGTTCCACATGATTTTTTTTTGCGATGATCTTAAGAAAAAGAAGTGTTGCCCATCATCAATCTCAGGATAGGTGATGGGTGAATTTCGTGACTTGCAAGGTACATACTACTACTACCGCATACCATAAACAGAGCTGTGATTGTAGTAGAGTTTCATGATATTGAAGGTGCCATATTGAAGGTCCCATAACAGACCAATTTTTTAATTTTTTTGGTGAACTTGCTGAATTGACTGGAATTGAATATGGGTTTATGGATCTCGTACAGTGATTGGTCCATGCCAATTTGTCCATCATGCTTAAGACCTTAGTATGAACACACATGGGGATGACTGACTGCTAGGAGTGTAGCACATGGTTTGCATCATGGGGATTACCTATGTCTTTTCTTCTTCTGCAGCAGACTCTGGATTTCTCATCAACAGTAGATCTTCTCCCCATGACTCAAACCTTCAAAAGTGGAAGCACCATACTCTGGACTTCTTCTTTTTTGCAATTTTTCTGCAACTTGGTGACCAAAAACAAAAAATTCAGTCCAACTCATACAAAGGATTTTTGTGAAAATAACTCATCAAATTTCGCCAGATTTTGAGGAAATTCTTTCTGAAATCTGTACACATTTAGACAATAGGTTCCAAAGGGTTGCCAAAATATAGCAGGATTTTGAACATTTTTCTACTTTTCCTCTCTTACCTGACCTTTACGCAAATTTGACTAAATCCTCTTGTGATGGTTGCCAATGTGACTTACATCACAAATTTGTTTTAATATAAAAAGCCCTGACTCCATTGCCTCTGTAGAACAAGGTTTTATTGTTTTTGCTTCGACATTAGCTGTTCTTCTGTTTTGGAGAACAGGGACAACAAACCGACCAGCCAGCCAACCACCATGCGCATTCAAGTTGAATAGACAACCTTTGACAGATTGTAAGTACTCACTCCCATGCAAGTCTCCTGCTTTCTAGATTTGTGTATGGCAAAACTATCCAACTTTCCCAAGTAAAAAAATAAGCTCCAGACTTGTTTGTCGGCCCCTCATGCAGTCCACTGCCAATTCTGCGTTTGTTTTTTTTTGGGGATCTATAAAGAATGATCATGAAGTAGTTGGAAAAATCATAAGATAACTATTATCATATTTCAATAACCCACCTGGTACTGCTCACACCCAATTCAATTTTCTATTGATTTTACACTTCTTATTGACATGGGTGTCATCAGATGCTTCAATACATATTTCAACATTATCGTTATAGTCATGAGCACTTTTATTATGAAGGGGGGCTCTATCAAGTTATCTCTAAACTTTTTTTTTAAAACTTATTTGGCGAATGAAAATTTGTCACCATATTCTCTCTTTTTTTTAATGGTACAAATGAATGAACTCATTGTGAAGAGGAAAAACAAAACAGCTCCGAGAGAGTGCTCAACCCCACCAACCAACTAATAAAACCTCTATGAGGTCCACCATAGTACCATTGAATATCTCTCTACCGAATTTGGAGCAAAACACTTGGTTTTTGTCCCACATCTTATCAAAGGACTCAAGATGCTCATCATGCTAGGATTTCCTAATCAAAGTCTAAACATCAATCCCAAGCAACCCTACCATAATCAAGCAAGCCACTATGAATAAAATTCTAAACCTTTTGGATATGTTATTGCTTGTTGTTAAAGATTTCATCATTTCTTTCTATCCAAACAACCCACAAAATTATGTGGTGATGTCATGCCTATAACTTTGTGAAGTTACCATCTTGGCTCCTTTGCTACAAAAATGTTATGTTTCCGATGCATTGGAGTTGCCTACCAACCCGCATTAGACCCACACAACAAACAATTAATGATTTTATGAATGAATTCCCATATTCTTTAAACATGCTTGCAATTTGAGAATCAACACAAGATTGACTCCTACATTTCCACAATAAAAACAACCTCAATTGATCATGCTATTAGCTTTAGCTTTCTAAACATTTATTGCAACAACTTCATTCCAAACTAACCAAAAAAATCCAACTTCATTTTCACTATGTTGCTTATGCCATGTATTTGTCTACTAGCAAGGGCAAATTAAACCATCTCTCCTCAACAATATTCACCTTAGGTTTAAAGTCTCTCAACATTTTCTACCCCAAAGATGAGGAGTGAAATAACAAATCTTCCCCTCATTTCCAAGAATAAAGCTCAAGGTGAAAATCCATCTCTCCCGATTAAAACCACAAAACACTAGTAATCATGTTTTCTTTGACCTTTTCACAACCATTACAACTCTAACTTGTGCCACCTTACCTTCTAACCTACAGTTGCTTGCTTGAGAAGGTTCTACAAAAAGAATACAAACAAAAGTTATTGTCTATTGACCTACCAAGAAAAGCTCCACAAACTCTAGGATATTTACTTGCTAGTCGATCTTACTACATTTTGGACTAAAATACCAGGAGGTTTGGAACACAACAAATGGAAGCAAATTATTATCTTATGCACCTCAACCAATTCTTTGATTGAATAGATTCCTTCATATGAATGCAACTCCTCCCCCCAACAATCTTCCAATTTGGAGATAAATCCACCATGTACATGTGAGCTCCTTAGCAAAGATGGCTAGTTTTCCTCTCATCTCCTCTTCAAAGCAAACCTACCTATTGATTCACATGCAATTGTCATCCAACCCATCAAAAATAGTGTTGCACTTCTTTCTTAAAAAAACCCTCCCTACATAGTTATGCTACCTTGTTCCACCAAAAGTTAACTACCCAAAGATCTTCAAGTGTTCTAGGATTCCACATATTCACCAATTTTACCAATTTAGACCATGTTTTTCCTACACAATTTCAAATCAAGGACACTAAATTTTTCTTATGGTCATTATGCCAAGACCATTTAAAGTAAGGTACCCACTTACCACCTTTGTAGGGTTGATACTTCTTGAGCCAATATCTAAGGAAGCAATATAAATTATCAAACTCTCCAAGTTCAAGTGCATGCAAAATCCACTTTAGTGAAGAGTGCCTCAATTGTTTCCACTATAATTATTGGCCCTAAACCACTTGCATTTTTCTTCTCACAACATTGACAATATGCCATGAGGCAATCGCAATTATGAAATGAACTTATCCAAAGATAATTCAACTAAATTTTTTGATTTTGTTAATGTTTTTCCTAGTTCCTAACCAAATGTTGACAAAGTACCATACTAGCAACATGATATTGTTCACCGCCAATGTTCCCATATCCAAAGGGAGTCTGATCAAAGACCAATATTTAAGTTTGTTTTGAACCTTTCCCATTAGAAAATTTAGCAAAATCCAAGGATAGTCCCAAAGGGGTCCCTAATAACAGAAGCCGTAGATCCCAAATCTAGCTAAAGGTTTGGATCCATCTTGGTTTTGTCTCCCCCCTACACCCTATCCATAAGGCCATTAATTTGGCACTATTAAGCTCAAGCCTAAAAGTTTAACAAAATACATCTAGTCTTTGAGCCAATTTTGAAGCGGCTTGAGAAGCTATTTAATCATAAAGTTGGTGTCATCTATGTATATTATGTATAGTGCCATGAGGTATAGTTTCTAGGACCTTGGAAACTAAATGCCTTGAAGTTTCCCTTCATGTTGATCTTCCTTGATCATTGAACACTTCCCCAATAATAAAAAACAAATAGGGAAGCAATGGGCATCAATAGGCCGCGCATGATTCGACTTTCAATGTCAAACCTTGGGAAAGTTTTCCGTTGACATTGACACTAGCCTTTGCACCTATGAATTTTTATTTTTTTGTTATGGAGGCAAACTTTTTAGGGATGCCCAACTTGCCCATGCGGTCAAACAAGAACACCTTATCTATTTTATTCTAGGCTTTAGAGAAGTCAAGCTTAAGGAATGTAATCTATTATTTAAATTTCTTAACCCATTTGTATATTTCATGGGTACAAGAACTTAACTTTGTTTAATATGAACTAAAACGATAGAAAAGTAGATTGTTTGTGGTTAATTATCTTGATTAGCAATGATTACTAATTGTAACATTATTTACAAGGCTTTTGAAAAAAAGTATGTGGCATTCAATAGTGTAATAGCATACCAATTTGATAAGGAATTTCTTTTCTCCACCTTTATGAAAAAATGTTATCAACCTTGTGTAACCTTAGGAAGAAAACACCTTCTTTGGATCAACAACTACACCATCTCCATTTACTTTGGAAACCAAAATAGTTGTAACTGACGCTTTTAAGCTTTTAAAACAAGTCGCAAAATGAGGTTTTTCTTCTAGGTTGTTAAGTTTTATATAACTAAAATGAACTATTGACTATAGACTTTGATGGTGCATGTTTCAAACCATTCAAGTTCAATGGACTTTTATGTTAAGACAACAAAGGTGAAGATAAATTTACAAGGTATATGTGAAAAAATTCAAAACCGATGTATTCCAATTTTGATCATAACACTTTACTTTGAATTTAAATGGTTTTTTATAAATATAAAACTTGTAATTTAATCATTGCATTGTTATGATGTGTTCTTTATAGTGCATTTCAATGATAACTAGTTAATGATGACATTATGTATATTGCTTACAAGTTGCATTATAGTTATAAACTATATATGTTTTTTTGTTAGTTGCAAATTGTATGTACATTGCTTGTTATTTGCATCATAGTTATAGAAGATTCCTACTTATATTTAAAATATGAACATTTAGTTTTTTTCAAATTGCAATAAGGTTGTTCTTACATTGATGTGCAAACATCATTTCACATTTGTCAACTATCAAAACATAACCCAACTTTTGAATAGAAATAAGGTGAACCTCTTAACATTATGTAGCGACAAATATTAGAAAGGATATTTGATAGTAACAGTTTTAGAAAGTTTTGCTTTAATATTAAAAATGTAGATAATATGCCATTGGAAAATACCATGGATAACCAAAAATTTTAGATGAATTATATTTTTCAACATTGAATATTAATATATGCAATTGTATTATTGGAGCAACATGCTTGTTGTTATTTATTCATTGGATTTATGTAATGTGTTTCACAATGCAAAATTATCATTACCAATTCCAGCAGACACAAAATAATATTATCCATAAATGGACATTACTTGCAAAATAATTCGATCAACCAATTGATAAATTACAATTTAAAACTACATTAATTGAATTCAAGTTGTAGCATAGTACCATGGCAAAATTAGTTGCAAGATAGTACAATTTAGTAATTCATTAGTTGCAAAGTAGTTTCAACAAACATGAGTAGACTTTCATTAGTAGATGAATGAAAAGTTAGGCAACATTACATGGCAAACTTTTCCTTGGGTGGTACCACTAGGAACCACCTTGCCAAAATCACAAGAAAGTTGGACCCAATTTAAGAAATAAAATTTCATCTATTTATACAATGGTTGATTTGATTGGACTATGTGGGCTATGTTTTCCCCACCTATGCACACAATCATGAAAATAATGAACGCCCAAAAAATTATAATATGCATTAACATTTTAATTTTTGAACCATTCTTGACCCAATTTTGACCCAATTCTTGACTTTTTTTTTATAAATGTTCTTACACTTACACATTAGATTTTTTTTTTGGTTTATTTAGTATGTGCACAAGGGAATGATCCAAACTAATCATTAAAATAACAAAAGATGAAAATAGTTATCATTTGTGTTCTTGACATCAATGGCCCTTTAGGACTTTGCGATCATGATTTCCAAAATTCATAACTAAATGAAAATTGATTTAATCAATTATTTATAAAAGACATTAAATAGGTTGGCATTTTAATTATTCTTTAAAATTAACATCCAAGGAAAATTCTCCAAAAAAATTCCTTTTGTGTTCTTGATAAAAAAATCCGTTGTGTGACACTCCTAAATTTTTTTCCTTATGCATTCATTTTTCACATCAAAACATTTTTTTTTGTAAATTTAATTAGATTTTTGAATTTTACATGACTTGAGTAACCTTTTGATAAATAATTTGGAATGAAAAGCTTTCTTTATGTGAGTCCTATCTTGTTTTGAAGTTGGATGGGTCTCAGAAAATTTGGGTGTGATGTTTTTAGTGGTACCACCCAAGGATAAGTTTGTTGTACATTGGTCCATGACATTTATGCAAAAATTTGACATGGATAACTAATGTTAATGTAAATATAAATAAATTGCAAAAGACACAAATAAATTTCACCATCAATGGATGAATGAAAAGCCACATTGGCATTCCATTCATTCACAAGCATTTGGGTGGGAAATTGACATGGATAACTAATTGCAAAGCAATTGCATCTAGTTACATTTGTGTTGCATGTACGTTTAATAATATATGATATCGTATATGACCTTTAGGTGTCTAGTGCAACTTGTCCAAGAGTATTCGTGCCATATAAACATAATGAGTTGCAAGTGTTTGTTGCAACTCAAAATTTAGTTGCAAGCCCCATTGCAAAACCTTTGGTTTTTTCATAATGTTAAGAAAATGGTTTGAAACATCATTTTTGACCACATCTTCATTACTTCCATTTACATCTTCTCAGGTGTCCTACAACTCTTTACTTGCATCAATTTCATTAACTTGATCCTAATAGATTACCTAATCCTTGGTGAAAACACACTATAGTGGATTTTTTTTGAAAACCAAAGTTTCAATTTTTTTAAGTTAGTCAAATCTTGTTGTATATAATTCAAATGCATTTGAATAGTATAACAAAAATGAGATAAAAAACTAAAAATTATATTGTAATATTTTCAATGTTGAAAAAATTACACAAGAAATATCAATATTGAGTCTAAGCTGGACATTACAATGTGAAGTACACCTAGGGCAACAGTCCAAATAACTATAGTTATGAACTTTTCATTTATAGTGGAGTTGGAGAACATGCTTATAACTTTGAACTATCACACATTGAAATATCACAACATCTACGATGAAAAATCAAGTAAAAAAATGTCTTTTTTCTTTCAAAATTTAAAATAAAAACTTGATAATTATTGGATCTTGTAACCTATTGTAATGTTTTGAATGTATGCATGTGGAGTGCAAACCTATTGTTACAATAGTGTGGAATAATTCTGCAAGAATTAAATTTCACTTTTATTAGTGTACTTTCACCCTCTTACTTGTTAAATGATTCATTAGTCACCAACCTTTTGTCATCTTTTTTTGGATTCTATTGTCTTCTTTAGTAATTGATTATCGATTCCCATGATATCAACTAAGGTCTACCCTTTTTACCTTTTTTTTCTTCTTGTTTATTGTTATTGTAAAATCCTCCTTGTCCACCATGTATTTGCCTTTCCCCCTCTCATGAACTTTTGTTTTTTTATATTGATGATCACCTTCAACAACACCTTTTGAATTAGATTCACCTTTTGATTCCCCTCTTTTTCTTATTGTTCATCTCCTTCCTTGGCCTATCACCTCTTCCTTTATCTATGCCTACTCTATCATGGCCAACTAATCCCTCCCCCTTCCAAACCATTGATATTCCTCAATACTTTCCTATTGGTTTCAATAAAGGATGGACACTATTTATTGAAATGGGATGATTTGAAATTGAGCATGCACTTGATCAACAAATAATCATAATTGATCATAATTAAAATGACTTTGCTTATGATGTTGCTCTTCATTTCCAAAGATGTTTTCAACCCTCCCTAACTTTTAACATTACACAAAATCTTTGTTTAGATGTCTAGCTCATGTTATCAAGATGAAACCAAAAAAAGGTTGTTGAGATTTGAAAACATTTCCCACGCAACAACTTAAAATTTTGTTGAGAGTTTTTGCAAGGCAACCCATGTTGAGATCTTCATCCCCCATCAAGCATCTAGGTTGAAATGAAAAGTCCTTGGCTTGTTCTTAACATAATCAACATCAATAGTTTTTATACATTTTTTAAGGTGTGATTAATTTTCAAGAAAAGGAAACCTTTAACAAAAATACAATAAAAACCACTTTACTTTCTTCAATCTTGTGATTCAAATGAATTACTTAGGAGTTGAATGCCAATGACAACTTGATTTATCTCAAACAAAATTAGCAATGACCATATACAATCTTGCAGATAGGTCATTTTAGCTTTAACAAAGTCATGATTTATCTTTATTATATGCTTGGTATCCTTCACTAAAAAACTTGATGCATAACTATGCATGGGAGTACCTTAGTTGAAGAACTTCACCTATGGTTGCTTGGGTGGCATTAAGATAAATTTTTGCATATGTTAATCCATCAAATCTCTATAATCCTTTTAGATGCAAAAACCCCCATCATGGGGTCGACTCAAGTCCTATTTTGGTTAAACAACACATAATTTGCAACAAACCTTCCTTTGAATATTCAATGAACCATCAACAAAATCACATCTACACACACATACTCCCTTTATTAACTAAACATCATTGAGAACACATCTAACTAGTAAAACTATGTCCTTGTCATGATCATTCCCACACCTTTTTATACAACATACCACCCAAATTTTTAAATGCCTTGTCCCAACTTTTACAAAAAAACATTACCTTAAATAGATCAAAAAGACAAATGTCAATTATGTCAATTAGGTTAAATCATACTTAATGTTTTTTGAAAATAGATGTTTGCACTCATGCATGACTTTGATTACATAGGCAAGCACCCCAACAACTCCAACCTCTCTTCTTAAGCTCCATATCTCTCATTTCTTTTCATTCTCAAGTTTATGAAATTTGAACATTAAAAAAATATAGAAGTTTCCACATTTGTTCAACTATCACCATGTTGAATAAACCCACTTGTCATTCATCACACCCTAAATTGTTTTACACAAAGTTTTTTTTTATGTACTTTGTCTTTAAGCCCAAAATGACCAATGAAACAAAATGGAACATGCCCCCAAATTAATAATTTACATTTTGGATACATCCATGAATTGAACAAAAAAATTAAGACAAATTTAAAAACTCAAATTAATTTTTATCATTCATCCATAATAATAATCAAATACCCATCAATATAATACATACAAAGAGGGTCAATTTGGCACCATACTACTAGACAATTTAATAAAATGGTGCCAAACTACTAGCCAAGTTCAAAAGGATGTTTTTTCTTTCCCAAGGTTCACCTTTTGACTACCCAAATCATTAGTAGCACATAAATTGGTGCACGTAAAAATTGGGGTGTACAAAAACAATGAAACACATGACTTACAAGATACATGCCATCATGATTTTGGTGACATTGTAGCTCTTGTTGAGTTTTTGTTGACTATTATGCTTGGGACATCACTATTTTCAAAACTAGGTAAGTAGTGGCTAGGGACACAAAATGGGAACCCCCATCAATAGAACCAAAGGGCAAGCAACAATCATATTTGCACAACCCCATCAACACACATTGGAAATGACCCCACCTTTCAAGTGTGAAGTAATATGCATAGTTGATGGGTTTGTGTGTAAGATCTTTCAACTATTGGAGTTTTTTCATACATGTGATATGCACATATTTGTTGTCTTTATTGTAATCTAGTGTTTTGAGATATAGAAGGGAGATTCAGCAATTCAATATTTGCTACAATAAAGCGAGTTTTGTTTAGTAACCAATTGTTGAACTAATTTTACACCATTCAACTCTAGAGGAGAAGGAGGGATTTGTTAATACAAACAACACTACACAAAAAAAACCATGATAAATCTCACGTAATTGTGTACCGATTGCTCTGCATTTGGACAATATGCCTCATGTTTTGGAAACATATCCCTAAATACTTTTACATGTCCCATGACCAAAGTTTTTCAAATGAGCACATCCCACTTACTTGCATTTTTTTGGGGCACATGCCCAAAAAACAAAGTAGGGGCTTGTGTAAAAACAAAATTGGGACTCACACCCAATGCAACTTTTACTTATTTCGCTACATGTGAAATGGTGTGTTCCATGTTAATTAGTTGAGGGGATGCCTTCCAAGTTCATGATTTTTTTTCGCAATGAGCATCTTTGATTTTTGCCCATCACAAAAAAAATGTTCTAAAACTTTGGAGACTCCTCAATATTAGAACTATTTGCTCCAAACATACAAACATATAAATCCCAATAATTCCCCCAAAAAAATCCAAACTCTCTCCAAAGTGGAAAAACTTGGCTCTATTGGGTGCATGCATCAATTCCTCATTGGCTCAGCACAATTCCTATTCCCAACTTTGGTGGTCACTTATTTTGGCCTAGGCTAATGGGAGGGCAATGGATTGTGAGGACATAGTAGTAGAATGGTGTAGTGGTATCAAGTCTTTATTGGCCTTGCCTACCAAGGCAAGGATATAGTGTTTAGATTCATTATAGAGTATTATAGTAGCTTAAGGGATTTTGGCCCCTAGGTAATAATAATAGGTCTATTTTTATATGAGGATTTTTGAAACATGATATTTTGGCTTGTGTTGAAACTTGAGATTAGTTATAGAGTTAT